>ENA-OQHY01000029-OQHY01000029.1-human-gut-metagenome-genome-assembly--contig:-NODE-29-length-71954-cov-4.992106_pt1 | contig 71954 bp, 70 predicted proteins | sample MGYA00242570_ERZ504733 | MGnify/ENA primary metagenome ERZ504733 (study PRJEB26092, sample SAMD00036219) | human gut metagenome | host: Homo sapiens | study: EMG produced TPA metagenomics assembly of... | reverse complement strand
ATACATGACACAGGCAGCGGTATGTGGTATAATATAGACAGTACAAATACCATGCTTGTCTGTCGTCGGAAAGGAGGACAAAATGTTACAGACAGACAAGATTACCGCTTTATATTGCAGATTGAGCACAAGGGTTTCGGGATTACGATTAAGATAAATCTTTTGGTCCGGCTGATCTCTGCCTGAAACTTCAAGCATTGCCGAATTGCTTGTTCGTTTTTCTTTCCGTAAAATAAAGCCACCGTCGGCGGCGCCAAGCAATCCGTTTGTACCCGAAATCATATCAAACTTATCATCGGAGTTTTGCTTGCGTGTATGGTGAACAAGTAGCAAACATATTCCGTAACTGTCCGCAAACTTTTTAAGTCTCGTGATAATCTCATAATCGTTTGCGTAACTATAATTATCTCCGCCCATTTCACGCACCTTTTGAAGAGTATCTATGATAATCAATTTTGTATCGGGGTGTTCAGCCATAAATCTTGTAAGCTGTTCATCAAGTCCATTTCCAAGTTGACCCGCCGAAACAGAGAAGTACAAATTATCCGCACTTTCTGTTCCGAACATCCTGTACAATCTTTCCTGCAATCTGTGGTAATCATCTTCGAGAGCAAGGTACAGCACCGTTCCTTTTCGTACATCATAATTCCAAAGCGGTATGCCTGTACTGATGTGATATGCAAGCTGTGCCATAAGAAAACTTTTGCCAAGTTTCGGTGCTCCTGCAAAGATATATGTTCCTGGGTAAAGCAAGCCGTCAATCAATGGCGGTTTGCTTTGATACACCGTGTTATACAACTCACGCATAGAAATCGTTTTCAAATGTGATGGATCGAGCTGTTGCAAAAATTCTTTTTGCATTTCTTCAAGATAATCATCTAAACTCTTGTTATTTTCGTTAAAATCAGTTATACTGTTGTTAGTTTGTTTTAGGATTGACTGCTCTGTATCTGCGCCAACAGATGTAACCGGAGTGGTCTTTTCTTTTTCTGTCATTCCGATACCTCCTTTAATCCACCGAGAATATCGGCAATCATTTTGATTAAGTCAAGTAATTCGTCATTGACTTCACAGCCGTTCTCAATCCTCTGTAATTCCGTAAGTACATCTGCAAGATTATTACGCAAAGCCTTATATACTCTCGGATTGCCTTGAACTACAACCTCTTTGTTTATAAGTCGCCTTGTGATATAATCCTGCTTGGTTAAACCCGAAAGCTGAACATAGCGTTCAATCTGTTCCCATTCCTCCGGCGAAACCCTGAACGCTACGGTTTTATTTCTCCAACGGTTGTGTTCATCTTTGTTTTTTAAAGACATAATTACTTACCCCTTTCCATATCTAATTTTTCCGCCATTTCAGTCTGCTTTGAGGGGAACAGGTGTGCATAGTTATAAGTAATATCAATGCTTTCGTGACCTACTCGGTCTGCAATAGCTGTTGCAGAAAATCCCATATCAATCAGCAAACTGACGTGACTGTGACGAATATCGTGAATACGAATTCTTTTAATACCGGCTTGTTTTGAACCTCGTTCCATTTCTCTGTATAAATAACTTTTTGTAACAGGGAACATTCTGTCGTCTAAGCCTACATCATAGAGCATTTTCAAATAGTCCTGTATTTCATCGCAAAGAAAGTTCGGCAGTTTGATTGTCCTGTTGCTCTTTTCTGTTTTCGGCGAAGTTATAATATCTCTGCCATTCAAGTGCTGAAAAGACTTGTTAATTGTAACAGTCTGCTTTTCAAAATCGAAATCCTCAGGCGTTAATGCCAATAACTCGCCCTCACGAATACCCGTCCAATAAAGCATTTCAAAAGCGTAATAGGATAAAGGCTTATCCATCATCACATCGGCAAATTTAAGATATTCATCTTTTGTCCAAAAGAGCATTTCACGATTTTTCTTTTTGCCCATACTTCCTGCTTTTTGGCAAGGATTTTCTTTCAAATTATAGTACCTAACTGCGTGGTTAAAGATTGCAGACAACTGATTGTGAATTGTTTTCAAATACACCGGCGAATAAGGCTTGCCTTTATCATCCTTGTAATTGATAAGTTCATTTTGCCAAGTGATAATTTGCTGTGCCGTAATATTGCACATTTTTAGCTTGCCGAAATATGGAACAAGTTTTGTTTCAATAATGTGCTTCTTTGTTTCCCAAGTATTTTCTTTTAGCCTTGTTTGCATATCTTCGGCGTAATGCCAGACAAAGCTGTTGAATGTCATATCTAAGTCGCCACCAAGTTTATTAAGCTGTTCTCTTTCCCACGCCTGAGCCTCACGTTTTGTTTTGAATCCACGTTTTTGTGATTGCTTTCGTTCGCCATTCCAATCGGTATAGCGATAGAGAACTCGCCAAGTATTTGTTTTTTCTTCTTTATATACTGCCATAAATTTACCTCTCTTTCTTGTCAGCACCGTAACAGGTGCGTTCTGTAAAATATTGTTTGTTTACTCTTCCGGAAATCACCATATAGCCTTTTTCGGCTAACTCGGCATTGAGCTTTTGGACGATTTTGTAAGCATAGGATTTGGAAACACCTAATTCCTGCGCCACCTCATCTACTTTCATAAAGCTTGCACTTTCCATTTCATCACCACTTTCTGATTTAGATATAATTTTATTATTTATTGTCGGATACTTTCTGACCGCATTCCGATTTGCCCGAGCGGATACACCATTACCGTGATGTATGACGGATATTCAATTTTTGCAAGCAACTTAACGCTATTTGCTTAATGATTATACTAAACATATTCCGTTATGTCAAGTGGTTTTCGCAAAAATATTAAACTTTTTTGTTTTATGTTACTTGACATATACTAAACATATATGATATACTGATTGCACATTACATAAGTAAGGAGTGCAATTTTATGGCAATCGGAGAAAGAATAAGATTCTTTCGTAATCTTTGCGGAATGACACAGAAATATTTAGGACAGGTGGTCGGATTTCCTGAAAAGACTGCGGATATTCGTATGGCGCAGTATGAATCCGGCTCAAGAACACCAAAAACAGATTTAACAAATAAACTTGCAGAGGTTTTCGATATATTGCCGCAGGCGCTTTCTGTTCCCGACATTGACAGTTATATAGGCTTAATGCACACGCTGTTTACTCTTGAAGATTTATATGGCTTCCGTATTGATAAACTTGATGATGAGCTTTGCATACGACTTGATAAGGGCATGGGAACAAATTATCTTACAATGTTTGATATGTTTTCAGCTTGGCAAGAGCAAGCTGAAAAACTGAAGAATGGCGAAATTACAAAAGAGGAATATGACCATTGGCGTTATAACTATCCTAAGTTCAATGTCATAAACAGCGTTAAGGAGACCTCAAATGAGTGATTATTCGTTTGAAACATTATTGGAATCTAATAGTTCAAAAGAAAGATGGTATCCCACTTCTATTGATACATTAAAAAACTCTATAAAGATTGACACAAATATTGATAACGCAATGGCTTTGCGTAGTAATATTGCTTACAATCTGCAATATATTGAATTTTTAGAAAAAGAACTTTATGAGTTAAAGTTATCGAGTGTTTTATACACAATGGTTATTAAAAACTATGTGATTACAAGTATGTCAATAATAGAGGGGCTGTTCTCAAATATAATTAAATCAAATGGTTGGTGGAAAACTTCTAATTTAGAAAGTTTAGGTACAACACAGGCAAATGAAACAAATTTTAATGGGCAAAAATACATAATTAAAACAGAAGTATTGAAAAAGGTTACCCCCTATGGCTTGCAGATGAACTTTGATGAACTAATAAAAATATTAGAAAGGCATCATTCAGCTTTGGAAGTAGATCATCTTGTTTATCCTGCACTAAAACGCTTAAAAGATTTAAGGAACAGAGTTCACTTGCAGAAATCTGAAGGAAACAAAGATCACGACTATAATGCGTTTGATTATTCCGTGAAAAAAGAAATGAGTGAAATATTGCACGATATACTTACTTCACCTAAAATTACAGACCACCCTGAAATATTTGAATTTATAAAAACAGAGTAAGATAAAAAGAGCTATCAGACTTTCAAAAAATCTGATAGCTCTTTACTTTTACAATAATTCAAATTGTGTTGCCATTTTGTTGCCAAAAAGCATATACAATCGGCAAAAGCCCAGTAAAATAAGGCTTTTTCACGAGTGTGAAATTATTCCCACTCTACTGTTCCGGGGGGTTTACTTGTTATATCATAGACTACTCTGTTGACATGTTCTACTTCATTTATGATGCGGTTGGAGACTCTGCCTAAGATTTCGTAGGGGATTTTTGCCCAGTCGGCTGTCATAAAGTCATCGGTTGTAACGGCACGGAGGGCGATGAGTTCGTCATATGTTCTTGCGTCACCCATAACGCCTACGGTTTTAACACCCGGGAGGACTGCGAAAAACTGGCTCATCTTATCTGCGTAACCGCACTTATCCATTTCATCACGAAGAATTGCATCGGCTTCCTGAAGAATACGAACCTTTTCGGCTGTAACTTCACCGATTACACGCACACCGAGTCCCGGACCCGGGAACGGCTGACGCCATACGAGGTCGTGCGGAAGTCCAAGCTTCTCACCTACTACTCTTACCTCATCCTTGAAAAGGTCTTTAAGCGGTTCAATTACACCTGCAAAGTCAATATCTTCCGGGATACCAACCTGATTGTGATGTGTTTTGATTTTTGCGGCATCGCCTTTACCGCTTTCGATACGGTCGGGATAAATTGTACCCTGTGCAAAGTAACCCTCGCCGTAGCTTTCACGGATTTTGTTCCAGAACACCTTATAGAATTCTGTGCCGATAATGTGGCGTTTTTCTTCGGGTTCTTCAACACCTTTAAGCTTTGCAAGGAACTCTTCCTGACAATTAATGCGGACAAAGTTCATATCAAAAAGCTTTGTAAAGGTCTGCTCTACAAAGTCGCCCTCGTCTTTTCTCATAAGTCCCTGATCCACGAAAACGCAGGTAAGTTGTTTACCGACTGCCTTACTGAGAAGTGCTGCGGCAACGGATGAATCTACACCACCCGAAAGTCCGAGAACTACACCCTTATCACCAATCTGCTCTTTAAGCTGTGCAACAGTTGTGTCGATGAAGCTTTCCATTTTCCACTCACCCTTACATTCGCAAACATCATAAAGGAATGAACGGAGCATATCTTTACCGTTATCTGTATGGTTAACTTCGGGATGGAACTGAACACCGTAAAACTTTTTTTCAGGACATGACATTGCGGCTACGGGACATACATCCGTTGTAGCTGTAATGCTGAATCCTTCGGGAGCTTCATTGATATAGTCACGGTGACTCATCCATGAAATTCCTTCACTCTTTACAGATTTAAAGAGGATATCATTGTTATTATATCTTGTAACTGTCTTGCCGTACTCACTTGATGAATTGTCTGTAGCCGAAACAACATTGCCGCCGAGTGTGTATGCCATAAGCTGACAACCGTAGCAAATGCCGAGAATCGGGATTCCGAGTTCAAAAATTTCAGGAGTATAATGCGGTGATGACTCGTCATAAACGCTGTTAGGACCGCCTGTGAAGATAATACCTTTTGGGCTAATGTCTTTGATTTTCTGAATATCAACGGTATAAGGAAGAATTTCGCAATACACATTGCACTCACGAACTCTTCTTGCAATCAGCTGATTGTACTGACCGCCGAAATCAAGAACAATGACAGTTTCTTTTGTAGCATTGCTCATAGTAAAATTCCTTTCAAATTTAAAGAATACCGCACAGAGTTTGTGCGGTATTCAATTAATATTGTAATTATCTGTAAATAATATCGTTTCTGGAAGGACCGTTTGAAACCATTGTAATCGGCACACCGATAGCCTTTTCGGCAAATTCAATGTATTCACGGCATTCCTTAGGAAGCTTGTCATATTCTGTAATACCTGAAATTGAACACTTCCAGCCCTTGAGCTTTTTGAGGATAGGTTTGCATCTTTTAAGCTTTGTTGTTGACGGGAAGTAGTCAATTTCCTTGCCGTCAAGCTCATAACCTACACAAACAGGGATTTCATCAAGATATCCGAGAACATCAAGAACCGTGAACGCAACCTGTGTTGCACCCTGAACCATACAACCGTAGCGTGTTGCAACGAGGTCAAGCCAACCCATTCTTCTCGGTCTGCCTGTTGTTGCACCAAATTCTCCGCCGTCACCGCCTCTTCTGCGGAGTTCGTCAGCCTCATCGCCGAAGATTTCAGAAACAAATTCACCTGCGCCTACCGCACTTGAATAAGCCTTGACAACTGTGATGATTTCTTTGATTTCATACGGAGGAATACCTGCACCTACAGCACCGTAACCTGCGATTGTATTGGATGAAGTAACCATAGGATAAATGCCGAAGTCAGTATCCTTGAGTGAACCAAGCTGTCCTTCAAGAAGAATATTCTTTCCGTCTTTGAGCGCATTATGAACAAAAGTGAATGCGTCACCAACATAAGGAGCAAGAAGTTCTTTATATTCCATTAGCTTGTCAAAAACTTCCTGTTCTGTGATTTCGGGCTTGTTGTAGAGGTTTTTCAGAGTTGCATTCTTGATTTCAAGCGCATGTCTGATTTTCTCTCTGAGTGAATCGGGATCATCATAAAGTTCATTAATCTGGAAACCGATTTTTGAATACTTGTCAGAATAGAACGGAGCGATACCGCTCTTTGTTGAACCAAAAGAATTTTTGCCGAGACGCTCTTCCTCGTAGCAGTCAAATGCTACATGGTAAGGCATAACAATTTGTGCTCTGTCAGAAATAATAATGTTTGGCTCGGGAACTCCGCGATCTTTGAGGTGAGCCATTTCCTTAACGAAGTTTTCAACGCTGAAAGCAACACCGTTGCCGATTATATTGGTGATATTCTGATGAAAAACACCCGAAGGAAGCTGGTGAAGAGCAAATTTTCCGTAATCGTTGACTATTGTATGTCCTGCGTTTGCACCGCCTTGAAAACGAATTACGATGTCGCTGTCGTTTGCGAGAACATCGGTAATTTTACCCTTGCCCTCGTCGCCCCAGTTGGCACCTACAATTGCTTTTACCATTTTACAAAACTCCTTTTTGCAGACTCACGGTCTGCTGTAAATAAAATATATACTTGAACCAAAGGTTCGATTAAATCAGTTTAATTAAACATTGATTTCAGGCTTGTCAGACTCAACATCTGCGTACTTTTCAAGAACAGGCTTGATGCACTCGTTGAGGAAGTCCTCTGTCTGCTCTTTTGCTCTGCCTGTGTAGTTTTCCGGCTTGAGAATCTTTTCAAGCTCTTCAAGAGTAACGCCGAATGCCTCATCTGCGGCAATTCTTTCGAGAAGGTCATTCTCGCCGCCTTCAACCTTGACTACTCTTGACGCAGCCATTGAATGCTCACGGATTTTCTCGTGAAGCTGCTGTCTGTCAGCACCACGCTTTTTAACTGCATCCATCATAATATTCTCTGTTGCCATGAACGGAAGTTCTTTTCTGAGTCTTTGTTCAATTACCTTTGGATAAACAACAAGACCGTCTGCAACATTTGCATAAAGTGAAAGGATACCGTCAACTGCGAGGAATGCCTCCGGAACGCTGAGACGCTTGTTGGCTGAGTCATCAAGCGTTCTTTCAAACCACTGTGTGGCAGTTGTAAAGTAACCGTTGAGAACATCAACCATAACATATCTTGAAAGTGAACCTATACGCTCACTTCTCATTGGGTTACGCTTGTAAGCCATAGCCGATGAACCGATCTGATTCTTTTCAAACGGCTCTTCAACCTCTTTGAGGTGCTGAAGAAGTCTGATATCATTTGAGAATTTAGCGGCTGACTGAGCAATTCCTGCAAGAACATTGAGGAACTGTGAGTCAAGCTTTCTTGAATATGTCTGACCTGATACAGGGAAACAAGCCTTGTAGCCCATTTTTTCTGCAATCTTACGGTCAAGCATTTTGCACTTTTCGTGATCTCCGTCAAAGAGTTCAAGGAAACTTGCCTGTGTACCTGTTGTACCCTTTGAACCGAGAAGCTTAGCCTTTGAAAGCTGATACTCAACATCTTCAAGATCCATAAGGAGTTCCTGAAGCCAGAGAGTCGCTCTCTTACCTACTGTTGTTGGCTGTGCAGGCTGAAAATGAGTGAATGCAAGGGTTGGAAGAGCCTTGTATTCATCGGCAAACTTTGAAAGGTTGCGGATAACGGTGATAAGCTTATTTCTGATAAGCTTGAGTCCTTCTGTCATAATGATGATATCTGTGTTATCACCTACATAGCAGGAGGTTGCTCCGAGATGAATAATGCCCTTTGCGTTCGGACACTGAACACCGTAAGCATATACATGTGACATTACATCGTGACGAACAATTTTCTCTCTTTCCTGTGCAACTTCATAGTTGATATCATCAGCATGAGCCTTGAGTTCGTCAATCTGCTCCTGTGTAATTGGGAGTCCGAGTTCTTTTTCCGATTCTGCAAGAGCAATCCAGAGTTTTCTCCATGTTCTGAATTTTTTATCCGGCGAGAAAATGTATTTCATTTCCTTGCTTGCATAACGGGCTGACAAGGGTGATTCATAAGTATCTTTTACCATTATTTACATCCTTTCAATTAGTTGTCCTTTTTATTGTTTTCATCGAAGTTCATTCCGCCACGCTCCTTGCCCTTAAAGGTTTCTTTTGTGATAGGAGCGGGGTAATTACCCGTAAAGCAACCGTCACAAAAGCCTACGGGAGCGTTGTGAATCATCTCACGAAGTGACTCAACAGGGAGATATCCGAGGGAATCAGCCTTGCTGAGCTTTGTGATTTCTTCGATTGTATGGTTGCAGGCAATAAGTTCCCCTCTTGACGGAATGTCAGTACCGTAATAACACGGCCACATAAACGGAGGTGAACTGATACGCATATGTACCTCTTTTGCGCCTGCCTCTTTGAGCATTGTAACAATTCGGTCAACAGTTGTACCACGCACAATGCTGTCATCAATAATAACAACTCTCTTGCCTTTGATTTTGTCGGCAATCGGGTTGAGTTTAATTTTTACGCTTTTCATTCGTTCCTTCTGACTTGGCTTTATGAAGGTTCTGCCGATGTAGCTGTTCTTCACAATAGCCTTTTCATAAGGAATTCCGGATTCTTCGCTGTAACCGATTGCGGCATCAATTCCCGATTCGGGAACACCGACAACCATATCAGCCTCAACAGGGTATTTCCTTGCAAGAATTCGTCCTGCCTGCTTTCTTGCCTCATAAACGCTTACTCCGTCAATAAAGGAGTCTGAACGGGCAAAATAAATATACTCAAAAATGCAAAGTGCCTTTTTCTTGTCACCAAAGTCGGGTTTCATACTGCGGACACCGTTTTGGTCTACAATTACGATTTCGCCCGGTTCAACATCACGGACAAATTCTGCACCGCAGGCATCAAGAGCCGCACTTTCACTTGCAAAAACATAGGAATCGTTGTACTTGCCAATACAAAGCGGTCTGAATCCGTGAGGATCACGAGCCGCAATAAGCTTTCTCGGGCTCATAACAAGGAGCGAATAAGCGCCCTCAATTACCTGCATTGTTCTTGCAACGGCATCTTCAACAGAATGACATTTAAGTCTTTCACGGGCAATTACATAGCAGATAACCTCGCTGTCGATTGTTGTCTGAAAGATTGCGCCACGCTGTTCAAGACTTCTGCGGATTTCAAGTGCATTGGTAAGGTTGCCGTTATGGGCAATTGAAAGCGTACCCTTTACATAACGCATAACAAGCGGTTGTGCATTTTCCAGCACAGAACCGCCTGCAGTCGAGTAACGGACATGCGAAACCGCCATTTGTCCGTTGAGAGAATCAAGAATTTTGTTGTTAAAGACCTCGGTAACAAGGCCCATATCTTTGTGATAATCAATTACACCTTCGTCAGATACAGCGATGCCGCAGCTTTCCTGTCCTCTGTGCTGGAGAGCAAGCAATCCGTTATAACAAGCGTATGCAGGGTTAATTGTGCCGTCGCTGAATATGCCGAATACTCCGCACTCTTCGTGCAGACCTTCTTTTGCAAAATTATCGAAAGAAAATTCCAAGGTGCCACCATCCGATTAATCAAAATAACTATCCAAAGTTTAATTCACATATCTTAATTCAAAAATTCACAATGTAGTTATTATGCAAGACCTACACGCTTCATCATTTCGGCATAAGCCTCTTCAACACCGCCCATATCACGACGGAAACGGTCTTTGTCGAGTTTCTCCTGAGTATCCATATCCCAGAAACGGCATGTATCGGGAGAAATTTCGTCAGCAAGGAGAATCTTGCCCTTATATCTGCCGAACTCAATTTTGAAGTCGATAAGATCAACATTGCACTGCTTGAAGAATTCAATCATAAGCTCATTAATCTTGAAAGCCATTTCTGTGATTGTGTCGATTTCTTCCTTTGTAGCAAAGCCAGCTGCGAGGATGTGATATTCATTTACCATAGGATCGCCGAGTTCATCGTTCTTATAGCAGAATTCAAGAACAGGAGTCTTCATCGGTGTGCCTTCGGGAAGACCGAGACGCTTTGAAAGACTGCCGGCAGCTTTATTTCTTAAAATTACCTCGAGAGGAACAATTTCAACCTTCTTGAGGACTGTATCTCTGTCGTTAAGCTCTTCAACAAAGTCTGTTGCAATGCCATGCTTTTCAAGAAGCTTGAACATAAAGTTTGACATACGGTTGTTTACAACACCCTTGCCAACGATTGTACCCTTTTTCTCGCCGTTGAATGCAGTTGCGTCATCCTTGTAGGAAACGATGCAGAGATCGGGATCTTCTGTAGAAAATACCTTTTTAGCTTTTCCTTCGTAAGTAATTCTTTCTTTTCCATAATCAAATCCTCCATAAAGATGCGGCTTTGCGCCGTAATTAAAAAACAATACAAGATACATTATAATATATAAATCAAAAATAAGCAACCGTATGAGAATTAAAAATAAAAAATTGACGAATTTTTTAAAAATTGCCTGTATCAAAAAATTATGAAACAAAAATAATCTTAAACAGGGCATTTTGCAAAAGGAAAAGGAACAATACGGCGTGTATTGCTCCTTTTAAAAAAACACGTGTAACAAGCACATTGCTTATTTTAAGTTTTCAATAAATTCATCAAAATTAGCTAACAATTACTTCAATGTATCTTTTTTATCATTTATACGATACATATGTTTATACGGTTTTGTGTGATTAAAATAAAACCCATATACTTTTAACAGAAGCATATATTTTAAACCCGTGTGTGCAAAATATTTCATACTCGGTTTATTCATTAAAGATATCAATTTCTTGTCAAATCTTTTGTACCACTTAAATATTCCCTCATACAGTGGAATACTAACAAATCGTAAATCCTCATTATTGAGCCCAGCTTCAATGCAAACCAAGGTATAATCCAAAAGAAAATTTCTTATGTAAACTAAATATATCGCAGAAGTATGATTTAGACAAGAACCATATTCCCCGTATAGTTCATTGAGAGTCTTTGAAATTCCTATAAGTGCTTCATAAGTATAACAACAAGACGGTGTGCATATTTTAGTACCAATAAGTTCTGTAACCGAGAGATTTTGATTTTCTGTTATACTGAGATTTGGTAAGATGAAAGTATAGTAATTTCCTTTCTAATCTTAGTAATACCTTCATACTTTATTTTTGATAATTCGCTTGCGATTTTTAATTTCTCCGTATAGCGTAATTTAAAATTCCCCAAAAAGTGAGTTAATAAAGTGGTTAATAAGGCAACAATAAAGGAAATAATTGCTGCCACAATCTCTGTTTGATATGTATTAAAAAAATTCTCCATACGATTTCATCTATTAATTAAAAGTGTATATGTATCATATTCTTACTATTAGCATTTTTTACAATAAAAAGAATTATCGGTCTTGACAAGCCGAAGGTAAGAACATTTACTACTGTGAGAACATCCGAATATCTGATGTTAAGATTTTTGAATATTTTATCGGCGATAATTACATCTATCACAAATGAGGCAATGGCACAAGCTAACAGGCAATCAAGCCGATGATACCGATTTCCAGTTCAAAACAGAAAAACAGAACGGCAACGGTTGCGATTGAAAGGTTCAGCACACCTTCTATTATGCCTAAAGCCTTATTCCCTGCAATTTTACCGAGGAGATATTTATTATAAAACGGAATCCAAGCAGTTGCACTGTGCTTATAGTACAAGTTCTTGCACATACCCATTGCCGCAATGCTCTCAAAAACATAGCTTACTGCAAAATAAATAATCAGCACAGCAATTACTGCTATAAAGAACACATACATAGCCGAAAGCATTCCCATTAAAAGCATAACACTTATTCCACCCATAATTATCGCCCTCCGAAATATACTAAAAAAGGACACTAACTCTATGAGTTAATGTCCTTTTGGTGCCGGTGACCGGACTTGAACCGGTACGGTATCGCTACCGGCGGATTTTGAGTCCGCTACGTCTGCCAATTCCATCACACCGGCAAATGCAAAACATATTATACAATACAAATCAGGAAAAATCAAGTTATATTTTTAAATTTTTGCCATAATTACTACGCTGTAAATAGAGGTGAATCAATTTGTGTGAAAATACAAACGGTTTTTCTTCTTTGGCGTCGATTTTGGGTGAATTTATTATACTGTATTTTAAAGTTACTTTTTGCCGGGTTATATCATTTTAATCATGCAAATACTTTATACGGATGTTTTAATCCTTGAAAATAATATGCCTCTATGTTAGAATAGCTTTGAGGATGTGATAATTTGATAAATAACCAGTTTTCGGGTAATAATATGCCGTTTTACGGCAATAACCTTAATTATAACCGCAATTTCAAAAAAGAGTTCCAGTATGATAATCTCAAGCAAAGATCAAGCGGTTTAGGTTTTTTTGTATTTGCGTATTCGCTTACAATGACAGTAAGCGCAATGATAGTTGTAGAAGTTTTCAAGGCTTTTGGTTCGGCAAAATATATTTATTCTGACAATTATTCAATACTGACTTACTTTATGGATATATTTATTTCCGTATTTGCCGTTGTTGTTCCTGCATTTTTTTATATAAAGCTTTCAAGAAACAGTTTAAATGATATTATCAGCACAAAATATGTAAAACAAAAAAGTATGATACCCATTCTGTTTCTCGGAATGGGGGGTGCGATGATTGCAAATGTTGCCACGAGTGTTATCGCAGACAACTTCTCGCTTTTCGGAATTGAAAACACATCTTCGGGATTGACAATCGGAGATTCAAGTGTTTTGAGTATTGTTCTGAACATAATTTCAACAGCAATCGTCCCCGCTTTTGCCGAAGAATTTGCTTTCAGAGGAATAGTTATGGGTTCTCTGAGAAAGTTTGGTGATACAACAGCAGTTATAGGCTCTGCAATTTTGTTTGGTGCAATGCATCAGAATATATCACAAATTCCGTTTGCGTTTATTCTCGGACTTATTTTTGCGTATGTCGATTGCAAATTCAATTCCATTCTTCCGTCAATTGCAATCCATTTTCTTAATAACCTATATGCTGTTTCCATGAGCATTTTAAGAGATGCAAACATTGTTTCCGATTATGCGGCGACAATAATCAGTTACAGTCTGATTATTTTCTTCTGTATTGCAGGCTTTGTTTCATATATCGTACTTGCCAAAAATGATAAGAACTTTTTTAAAATGTCTGATAAGAAAGACGGAATTGTAAGTGAACTTAGCTTAAAAGAGAAAATGACTGCATTTCTTGTGAATCCCGGTATCATACTTTCACTTGTACTTTTCTGATAACTACAATCACAAATTTAGGATTAATTAACAATGGATAAAACTTTATACTATATGCAAAAGGCTATTGAACAGGCTGAGATTGCGCTGCGGAAAACGAAGTTCCCGTCGGTGCGGTAATTGTCAGAAATGATGAAATTGTTGCCACAGGAAGAAATCGCCGTGAACAAAGCAAGAATGCTCTTCTTCATGCCGAAACCGACGCAATATACAATGCCTGTCAAAGGTTGGCGGTTGGAGATTGTGGAACTGTGAAATTTATGTAACACTTGAACCTTGCCCTATGTGTGCAGGTGCAATAATCAACGCTCATATTCCAAAGGTATATTTCGGTGCATACGACTTAAAAAACGGCGCTTGCGGTACAATTACGAATCTGTTTCAAATGCCGTTCAATTTCAAACCCGAATCAGTCGGCGGTATTATGCAGGAGGAGTGTTCAAAACTTCTCACCGACTTTTTTAAAAACTTACGCAATAAAAAATCATAGAAAAAATCCCGCCTTTGTAAGCGGGATTTTTATTTGCTGTTATAATCAAAGCAACAAGATTATATTATTTTTCATCTCTTAAAATCTTACTTGCCGCAAGCATTACACCGAGCTTACCGCTGTGGAAGTTAAGACTTCCCTGCATCCATACTGCATACGGTTCACGCAACGGTGCGTCTGCAGAAAGTTCAATAGATGAACCAAGAGTAAATGCGCCTGCCGCCATAACTACCTGACTTTCATAACCCGGCATATCCGACGGAATCGGAGATACAAAGCTGTCAACAGCCGAACCGCTCTGAACACCCTCGCAAAAACGGCATACCTTTTCTGCATTACCGAGCATGATAAGCTGAATGATATCTCCTCTTGCATCATTGTACTTAGGACTTGTTTCATAACCGAGAATTTCAAAAAGTGCCGACGCAAATACTGCAGTTTTAAGTGCTTCCCCCGTAACATGAGGAGCATGGTACGCACCCATAAAAAGTTCTCTGTTTGCGTTAAGAGTAGCACCGATTTCTTTGCCTGTACCGGGAGTGGTAAGTCTGTAGGCACACATCTCTACAAGTTCTTTCTTACCTGCAATATATCCGCCTGTAGGAGCAATACCGCCGCCCGGATTCTTGATAAGAGAACCAGCCATCATATCAACACCAACCGACAAAGGTTCAACCTTGTCAATGAATTCACCGTAACAGTTATCGAGCATAATAATACTTTCGGGCGAATTGGCTTTTGAAATTTCACAAAGCTTTTTGATTTCTCTCCATGTGAGCGTAGGTCTTGTGCTGTAGCCTCTTGAACGCTGTATGTAAACCATTTTAGGCTTTTTTTCTGCAATGTCGCTTGCGATTTTGTCATAGTCAAGTGTGCCGTCAGGATTAAGTTCGGTCATTTCAAAATTGATTGAAAAGTCCTTGAGTGAACCGGGATAGTCGCCCTCAATGCCTATAGCGGAACGGATTGTATCATACGGCATTCCTGTTACGGAAAGCATTGTATCTCCGGGTCTTAAAACGCCGAAAAGTGCAACTGTAAGGGCATGAGTACCGCTTACGAAATTATGACGGACAAGTGCGTCTTCTGCATCAAAAACATAGGCATAGACCTTGTCAAGAGCCTCTCTGCCTGCATCATCATATCCGTAGCCTGTAGAACCCCAAAGGTGGCTTTCACGAACATCTGCAAGCTGAAAAGCCTTTATCATCTTCTGCTGGTTGTATTCCTGAATATTGTCAATCTCCGCAAGCTTGTCCTTGCAAAGCTCCATTGCCTTTTCGGATGCTTTTATAACTCTTTCATCTATATCAAAAAAACTCAAATATATCACCTTTCAAAATAATATTCCTGCCATGATCCGCACTGTTCAAAACCGAGATTATTATAAAACGACTGATTTGCATTCTTGGCTCTGTGAAGATACACGGTCTTGTTCTCGGCAATCAGTCTGTTGGATATGTACTTTACAACAGTTGAACCGTAGCCGTGCTTTCTGTAGTCGGGATGACACGATACCGCACCCAACACGGCACTGTTACTGCTTTCGGCAACGGTCATAGCCATTGCAACAAGTTTTGTGCCGTCATAAACACCGTACATTCTCGTTGCATTATGACGAAGCTTGTGATTCACATCAACATAAAAATCATCAAACGGCGGCGGAACAAAATTTTCATCGGCACAGCTTACGATGAGATTATAAACCTCTTTAATATCGGGAACATCAAAATTTATACTTTCGTCAACATTTTCAAACGGTTCTGATTTTTTCAGAATAACACCCGAAACGGATTTACTGCCGTATAAATTAAGGTTGAAATCTCCGCTGCATATTGCACTTGACGCACCCGCAACACGCATAAATGACGAAACTTCTTCAAGATTTGTTTTATCTGTGAGAAATAAAATGAAGTTTGTTCCGCATCGGGAAATTGCACCTGTACACTCATCTGTTTTATCGTCAATTATCGTCCAGTAGTCAACAAAAGCAAGCGATGAATCGTAACTGTTGTACTGAGAAATTATTCTGCACGCAAACGGATCTTCCGCCGACAGGTTCATAATTACATTTATATAATTTTCATTGGCGGTTACTATCATTCAGACCGTCTTTCCTTTCGCTAAATTTCCGCCCGCAATATAATCGGACAATACTTTTGCAAGTTTTAAAATGCTTTCGCAATCATCAAGATTTGCCGCAGTTGAAGGAGCATGAATATACCTTGACGGAAGTGATACCGCAAGAGTTCTCACTCCGCCTCTGCTCTGATGAATTGCACCCGAATCATTACCGCCTGCAACTGCTCTCTTATACTGAACAGCTATGTTATTCTTTTCGGCAAGTTCAAAAGCGGCACTTATCATTTCTTTATCATAAACTGTCGCCCTATCCATTACGGTAACCGTTGCACCTTTTGACAAATTGCATACCTGATGAGATACATCAACCTCCGCAACATCAGCGGCAGTTGTGCTTTCGATAACAAGAGCAAAATCAGGATTAACCGTAAAAGCCGCAGATCTAGCACCACGCAATCCCACTTCTTCCTGAACAACAAATGTGAAATACATATCATATTCGGGTTCGGATTTTATGAGATTAATAAGCACATAGCAGCCGAAACGGTCATCAAGTGCCTTTGTAACAACAGTTTTGCCGTTAATCTTAAAATCGCCCTCAAAATTAATGCCGTCACCGTAGTTTACATATTTAAGCGCATCTTCCCTGCTTTCGGCACCGATATCAATGTACATATCATTCATTTTCGGAACAGCAGTTTTTTCATCACCGTTTGTAAGATGAATCGGTTTCACACCGATTACACCGTTAAGACCGTTTCTGCCAACACATACACGCTTACCGGGAAGAACTCTTCTGTCAATTCCGCCGACCTCGTCAAATTTAAGGTAACCGTCAGATGTTATATCCGTTACCATAAGACCTACTTCATCCATATGTGCCGACACCATAAGTTTGCTTTTTGCAGACTTTTTTCCCTTTTTAAACACAATAAGGTTGCCGAGATTATCCGTTTTAATATCATCGGCACAGTCTTTAATCTCGTTAATTATAAGATTGCGAACATTCCCCTCATCACCCGAAATACCGTTGCAAAGGCAAAGCTGTTCAAGCAATTTTATGTCAATCATTGAAAGCACCTCCGCATTTAATGTATTCAGCAATAAGTTTTGCCGTATTGTCAACATCAGCTACAGAAATAACTTCATTCTGTGTATGCATATATCGCTGTGGGATTGATACAACAGCAGTTTTTACACCTTTTCCGCTGATTGAAATATGGTCTGCATTTGTACCTGTTCTGCCTGCTATCGGTTCAAGCTGATACGGTATATTTTTATTCTTTGCAACGCTTTCAAGCGATTTGCTCATTTCTTTGTTGAGAATTGAAGAAATGCAAATCATTGGTCCTTTGTCGAGTTCAACTGAAGAATAGAACCCTGAAACATCCGGCTGAGATGCAAAGCTTACATCAACAACAATTGACTCGTCTGCTTCAACTGTAAAAGCACCTGTTTTAGCGCCTGTGCCAAATGTTTCTTCCTGAGAGCTTAAAAGGATAATTACTTTATAATCTGTTTCATTGTCTTTCAATAACTCTGCACACTTAACAAGTGACGCAACACCGCATCTGTTATCAAGCAAGGCGCAACAATTCTGCCGTTCAAAAGATTTGCCGGCTTTGAGGCAAATGTCAGCATATCACCGAATGAAATGAGTTTATTAACTTCATCATACGGCAGACCGAAATCAACCCAGATTTTGTCGGTTGGCATAGCCTTGTCCTCTTTTCCGTCGGAAAGATGAGGAGGCATACAGCATACAACACCTGTTACATCAGGATTGTTCTGCAGACAAAGCAGAGTATCGGCAAGAGTTCTTGCGTCAATTCCTCCGCACGGAGAAGCTTTTACAAATCCGTTTTCATTTATTTCGGTAACCATAAATCCTATGCGGTCAATGTGAGCGTCAAGCAATATGGTTTTATCTGAATTTTTGTTACCGCAAACAGCCATAAGACTGCCGTTTGATATCTTTATGTCATCCGTGTAATCCGATAAAAACTTTTCGGCAACAGACAAAGCGGGTTCTTCCCTGCCCGACACACCCATTGCACAACAGAGTTCAAAAATAAGTTCTTTTGTGTTCATTGTATATCTTACTTCAAAGCGTTGACAATTGACTTGAAGTGATTACCTCTTTCTTCAAAATTCTTGTAAAGTCCGAAGCTTGCACTTGCGGGTGAAAGCGAAACAATATCTCCCTTTGTTGAACGCTCACGGGCAACAGCTACAGCCTCTTCCATATTTGTTACATTGACGATTTCAATTTCATCTGCATCATAGTTTGAAGCCTCTTTAACGGCTTTTTCAATTTTCGGGGCAGTATCACCGAGAAGAATAAGGAGTTTTACTTTATCGTTGATTACGGGTCCGAGCGGCTCATAAGGAATATGCTTATCATATCCGCCTGCAATAATGCAGATTTTCTGCTTGTAAAGTGAAAGTGTGCCGAGTGCGGTTCTTGTAGGACTCGATGCAATTGAATCGTTGTAATACTTAACACCGTCAACCTCTCTTACAAACTCTGCACGGTGAGCAACACCGCCAAAAGTCTTTGCAACAGCTGTCATTGTTTCTACATCAACAAGTCCCCATACGGCTGAAATAGCGGCAAGATAATTTTCTACATTATGCATACCGGGAATTTTGATGTCATGAATGTTCATAATACGGGTAATTTTTCCGTAGTCATTATAGCAGATTGTATCGCCGTCAAGAAAAGCACCGTTTGAAACATTTTCTTTTACGGAGAACTTTGCGAGCTGACCTCTTACGCTGTCAGAGAAACCGTTTGTGATCTCATTATCAAGGTTGAGAACAGCCTTTGAAAAAGCATTCTGATGAAGAATGATATTTTTCTTTGAATCAATGTACTCCTGCATATCCTTGTGTATATCAAGATGGTTGGGAGCAAGGTTTGTTACCACGGCAATATCCGGACTCTTTCTCATAGAGATAAGCTGAAAACTTGAAAGCTCAACTACTGCACAGTCATCGTCATTTACGCTTTCAATCTCAGAAAGAAGCGGCTTGCCGATATTACCTCCGAGGTGTACATTAAGACCTGCCGCCTTTAAAAATTCAGAAATAATCGTTGTTGTGGTTGTTTTGCCGTCAGAACCTGTCACAGCAATAATCCTGCACGGGCAAAGGTCGAAGAAAACTTCCATTTCGGATGTAAGAACAACGCCCTTGTTACGAAGTGCAACAAGCTCATCTTTATAAAAAGGTGTGCCGGGACTTCTGAAAACGATATCGGCATCAATCTCGGAAAGATAATTTTCACCGAGTAAAAGTTCTGCACCGTACTCTTTAGCCTTAATACCGTTCTGTCCCAAATCTTCAAAATTCTTCTTATCGCAAGCAGTAACTTTTGCACCCTTTTCAACAAAAAGTTTTATAAGCGGAAGATTGCTTGTACCGATTCCGATAAAAGTAACTTTTTTCCCTTTTATACTGTCAAAAAATTTATCAGCCATAGCATTCATTGTAAAATCCCCTCTGCAATTAGTATTTTATGCCATTTCAGTGACTTTATGCCATACCATATAATTATACATTTTAACGGAAATAATTTCAACCGTAATACACTGATATTGCAATAATATTTTCAAAATGTTAAAATACGGTAGGTGATGTTATGCTGTACGATTTTATAATTATCAATAAAAAAGACAAAACTCCGCTTTACAGGCAGATTTATATGTCGGTCAGAAAATCAATTGAAACGGGAAGTCTGAAAAAAGGAACAAAGCTTCCGTCAATAAGGCGATTGAGTACCGACCTTGATGTTTCAAAAACTACTGTCAACGGAGCGTATGAACAGTTGTGTGCAGAGGGATATATATCAAACAGGCCACGAAGCGGATATTATGTTGAGGCACAGTTCAGCGGTACACCGTCAAAAAGCGATAAAATGTCTTCAAATATCAACAAAACAAAAAGATACTATGAATATGATTTCAGCAGTAAAAGCATTGATGACGGTATAATCAACATAAACGAATGGAAAAAATATGTTAAAGAAGTTTTAAATCAAAACTATCTGCTCACTTCCTACGGTGAAGAACAGGGTGAAGAAATTCTGAGAAATGCTCTGCAAAAATACAGCCTCGGCACACGGAGTGTAAACACCTCATACGAAAATATTATCGTCGGAGCAGGCACTCAGACGCTTTTGCACATACTCTGTTCACTTCTCGGCAATAATAAGAAAATCGCACTTGCGGATTACAGCTACATTCAGAGTGAATATGTGTTCAACAGTCACGGTTATGACATCAAATATTTCAGATGTGATAAATACGGAGCCTGTATTGATTCACTTGAAGAAATCAAGCCCGATATAATTCTTATAAATCCTAATTTTACCGTAAACAGCAACATTACAATGCCTGTTACACGCAGACTTGAGATAATCAAATGGGCAAAAGAAAATAATGTTTTGATTATTGAAGACGATTACAACGGTGAGCTTCGATACAGTACGCACCCTATGCCGTGCGTACAGAATTATGATACCGAAAACACGGTTTATCTCGGCTCTTTTTCAAAGATACTTCTTCCCTCTGTCAGAATCAGTTATATGGTTCTTCCGCAAAAACTCACAGATGAATACAACAAAATTAAAAAATACACAAATCAGACAGCGTCAAAAACAGAACAAATTGCCCTTGCAAAGTATATTAATAACGGTAAGCTTGATGTTCATCTGAGAAAAGCAAGAAGAATTTATCTTGAAAAAAGCAACCTTATGCTTTCAAACATAAAGAAATATTTCGGAACCTCCGTTAAAATTGTGTTTAACGAAACTTCGCTTTATGTTTCGCTGATTTTTAAGGATAAAACGATTGACGATTCTGTTATAAAGAAAATTGACGACGCATTAATTAAAACTATGCAGTTCAACAAAGCCGAAAATATGATTGTGTTAAGCTTTTCGGGAATAAAAGATGTAAAAATTGAAAGCGGAATAAAATTACTTTATGAAACAATTTCAAAATAGCATAACAAAACGGGACTGAAATCAGCCCCGTTTTTCTGTATAATCAGTTTTCACAACCGCATTTAAAAGAAGATGTATGAGAAGAGTCACGGTCGCCACGGTGTATTGCGTTCGGCGGGAAGAATGAGTCTGTAGGAAAATCAATTTTACTGAAAACTTCGCACGGATCATCGGGCGCTGACGGACATTCCTTGCGGGGAACACAAAAATCATAGGACGGAATCATAATCTGTACATCTCTTTCAAGCCTTGTAATCGTAAAAATACCGATTGTAACAAGCACTCGCTGTGTTTCAGGCTGTGCAGGTTCTCCGTCAAGGTAATCAATAACACAATTCGGAAATGTTCTGCAAACAGTTATCGGATTCGCATTATTGTAATCCTGTAGATTTGCAGACAATGCCATTGGATTTGAAATTTGAACCGTTGCTCTCGGCAGGCAATAGGGATATTTGCACGGACAATCCGAATCTGATGTATCGCAAACAACATCTTTGTCACTGGAGAAAGACTTTACGCAGCCTTCACCGCCGTAAAGCACAACTCTTTTGCCGTACATTGCAAGACCTGTGACAGTTTCGGGAATCGCACCTGCGGCTGTATAGCTTCAACGGTGACGGCAAAATAGTACATCATATCAACCGAATAAAAGCCACGATGGAATGCAACAGGCTCAACCTCTACCGTAGATGTAATTATGCGCACATTACTTATCTTTACGGAACAAGCCCCATCAATAATTTTCTGGTTTGCTTCGGTAAACATAACAGGAAGATTTGAAAGGCAATCTTTTGCTCCGCAACTGTCATAGATTCGTGAAACATTGATACAAACAGGTTCACAACCGTTAGTTTGCTCGCCGCCTTCGGTGCATGCATTTTCTGAGGAACAGAAAGGTACATCTGACATAAAAATAACCTCCGTAAAAGTATTGACAGTTCAATTAATGCACTGTAACAATACATTTTATGGAGGTTTTGATTTTTGGTGATTAACAGCCGAAAATTAACCGTAAAACGGGGCAAGTGTTTTCTGAATGTTATTAAACAGATTAATTGGACTGCTGTTTGAATAGTTTGAAAGTGCTATATAAATTTGATTTTCGTCTTTTGTAAAAGCGAGAGCGGCATTATACTTGTCGATTTTTCCTGTGTGAGAAATCATATTGCTGTCTTTTGACACAACAAAGCCGTAACCGTAGTTACCCTTGTACGGCGTTGTCATTTCTTTAAAAGATTTTTCCGAAATGAGCTTGTTTGTACAAAGAGCGTCAACCCATTTGAGTAAATCGGGAACATTGGAAATTAAACCAGTTGCAGAATATCCTACTCCGGGATACAATGTCCACGCATTATCGTAAATATCCTGATATCCTACAGCGAGCTTATCTGTGCCCTCAAAGCCTGTGTTCATCATTCCCGACGGTTTAAGAATATTCTCTTTAATATATTTTTCGTACGAGGTTTCGCTGACCTGTTCAATGATATCACCGAGAAGAAATAAGCACTGTTTGAGTACATATACTTCTCATCGGGTTCAAAATTAAGTTCCTGATCAAGTATCCAGTCCATTACGGCTTTTTTATTTTTCTTTGCGGAATTTTCGGCTGAAACCTTATATTCAATCTGAGATTCGTTGTATGCATAAGTATTTGTATCGCCGTCTTTGTTAATGTAATCCTTTATGCCCGCTGTCATTGTAAGCAGGTTTTTAACGGTGATTTTTTTGCCGTATTTATATGACGGAAAATATTTGTCGATTGTATCATCAAGTGAAAGCTTTCCCTCCTCAACAAGCTGCATAACCGCAACAGCAGTAAATTGCTTTGTGAGCGAAGCAATTCTAAGCATGTGTCCGTAGAATTCTTTGTGTGCCTGTCCTTGTCGGAAAATCCGTTAGTGCCGATATACTCAAGAGCATTTCCGATTTTGACATAAACCGTTCCCCTGAATTTGTTATCGGTTATTATTGCGTCAAGATTTTCGGAAATATCGGAAGATTTTCTTTTAAGTTCGGAATAGTTCCATGTGGGTTCTTGTGTCTGCTCATCGGAGGTTGCCGCCTTTGTTACAGGCTGTGAGGTAGCCACGGCGGTTGTTTTCTCGGTAGCAGATACAGAAGACTGCGTGTCTTTTCCGCAACCTGTAAGGCACACAGAAAAAGCTGTCAACGCAGACATTGCAAGACACAGAACCTTTTTTGATGATATAAGCACTTTAATCACCTCAGATTTTTTTCATATTACTGCAATAGTTCGCCATAAGAGTTTTTGTGCCGGCTTTGTCAAAGGCAATTTCAAGCATAGTATCATTGCCCATTTTCTCGGCTTTCATTACCATACCCTTGCCAAACACCTTGTGCTGAACACAATCTCCTACATTGAATACAGCACCGCTCTTAACAGGAGGTTTTGTAAATCCGAATGATTTATTCGGTGAATACGATCCACCCGATGATTTTCCTACGGAAACTTTTTCACCTGTTCCCGATGCAAACCCGGAAGTCGCCTGTGTGAACATCTGCTTTCTTCCGCCGCTGTATTCAAGAAGATTATCGGGAATCTCGTTTAAGAATCTTGAGCCCTTATTATAGCTTGTTGAACCGAACAGCATTCTCGAATTTGTTTTTGTGAAATAGAGAATTTCCTTTGCTCTTGTAATTCCGACATAAGCAAGTCGCCTTTCCTCGTTGAGTTCATCGGGATTCATCATTGTTGCAACGGACGGGAACATTCCTTCTTCCATGCCTGCGATGAATACAACAGGAAATTCAAGTCCCTTTGCCGAATGTAATGTCATCATTACGCAGGTATCTGCATCTGCATCGTAGTTATCAATATCGGTCTGGAGAGAAATTTCTTCAAGAAATGCAGAGAGGTCTGCCTCATCGCCGTAGTCCTCTTCAAACTTGACGATATTTGAAGAAAGTTCTTCGATGTTTTCAATACGAACTTCAGGGTTGTCCTTTTCGGTTTTAAGATACTGTTCGTATGATGTGTGTTCAATCACAAGGTTATATAATTCCGCAAGAGAATATTCACCACTCTGCTCAGCTTCAATAAGTCCGTCAATAAGTGCAACAAAAGCTTTGAGCTTTGCAGAGGCACGAGAAAACTGCGGATAGTTTTCCGCCTCCTTGATTACATCGTAAATGCTTTCGCCGAGTCCTGCGGCAATGTCTGCGGCATGGGAAACGGTTGTCGCACCTATTCCCCTTTTAGGAACATTGATAATTCTTGAAAGTCTGACATCATCATGAGGATTATTTATAACCTGAAGGTATGCAACCATATCACGAATTTCTTCACGGTCATAGAATCTGTGACCGCCGATTACACGGTGCGGAACACCGCTTCGTGACAAAGCCTGCTCAATTGCGTTTGACTGTGCATTCATTCTGTAAAGAATTGCATAGTCGGAATATTTTCTTCCGTCGGCAACACCGTCAAGAATAGTCTGAGCAATGAAATTAGCCTCGTCACGCTCATTCTCGGCTGTATGTACCTTAATTTTCTCGCCCTGACCGTTTTCGGTCCACAAAGTTTTACCCTTACGCATTGTGTTATTTGAGATGACCTCGTTAGCGGCATTGAGGATATTCTGTGTACTTCTGTAATTCTGTTCAAGGCGAATCATCTTTGCGTTCTTAAATGTATTTTCAAAAGAAAGAATATTTTCGATTGTAGCACCACGGAATTTGTAAATACTCTGGTCATCATCACCGACAACGCAGATGTTTCCGTATTTGCTTGCAAGCAGGCTTACAAACTTATACTGCACCTTGTTAGTATCCTGATACTCATCGACCATGATGTACTTGAACTGATTTCTGTAATAATCAAGTATATCGGGTGCTGTTTCAAAAAGCTTTACGGTATTGCAAAGCATATCGTCAAAATCCATTGCGTCGGCTGTTTTAAGCTTTGTCTGATAGATTTCATAAACCTTTGCAATCTGTGCTTTTCTGCTGTCAAATTCAGCCTCTTTACGCATTTCTTCGGGAGTAAGCATTTTATCCTTAGCCTTTGAAATTTCGGAGAGGATTGATTTTACAGGCAAAGTTTTTTCGGCAATATTGAGTTGCTTTAAAATATCCTTGACGAGTTTTTTCTGATCGTCAGTCCCGTAAACCGTGAAATGACTTGTATAACCGATTCTGTCGCCGTATCTGCGAAGGATTCTTGCACAGGTTGAATGAAAGGTAGCCGCCCAGATGTCGGCACCGCCCTCGGGAACTGCCGCACAGATTCGTTCTTTAAGCTCTCCTGCGGCTTTATTGGTAAAAGTAATGGCAAGTATCTGCATGGTTTACAAAGCTCACACTGCAAAATGTAGGCTATTCTGTTAACAAGAACAGTTGTTTTGCCCGAACCGGCACCTGCAAGTATGAGCAAAGGTCCTTCTGTGCAGAAAACAGCCTGTTTCTGCATATCATTCATATGTGAAAAGTTTTTTTGAATCTCAGTCTGTACCATTTTTAACCTGCCTTAAAATATTGCAAAAGAAAGGGGCGAACGATGTTCGCCCTCAGTAAATTTTAAATAAATTATTTAATGCTGTCATTAAACATTTTAAGCATATCAGATGCCTTTTCGCCGATAATCATTGTGACAAAGTTACCGTCTTTTGTAACCTTACAATTTTTCACCATATCAAGCTTTTCAGCCGAATAGGAAGCGTTCTGCTGAAAGATTGAATTATAGCGGTTTGTAAGAGCAGTTTCAACTCTTGAAGCAGCATCCGAATCAGTTGCCTCAACAAGAACTACCTCTGTATTTTCGCTGTCTGTATCAGACTTACCGACCTCAGCGGCAAACTGCTTGATATCGTCGGCATTGATATTGTAATATTTGTACATATCATCCTTTGTTTCATACTTTGTTGCATCTACGCTGTACTCGGAATTCATCTTATCCATAAGATCAGCAAGATTAACTTCCTTTGCACCGCAACCTGCAAATATCGAAAGGCAAAGAACAAGAGCAATTGCAAGCGAAATTACTTTTTTTATAAAATTACCTCCAAATTTAAAAAAAAGAAAATGCGCCGAACTTAAAAAAGTTCGGCGCTAAACTGGTCGAGGTGACAAGATTCGAACTTGCGACCCCATCGTCCCGAACGATGTGCGCTACCAAACTGCGCTACACCTCGAAATAAAAGAGCCCCGAATAACTTCGGGGCTGTGGCTGTGGAATAGGGATTCGAACCCCAACAAACAGAGTCAGAGTCTGTCGTGCTACCGTTACACTATTCCACAAGATGTAATTGCTACCGAACTTGCAACGATATGAATTATAAGACATATCGTTCAAAAAGTCAATACTTTTTTTAAAATTTTTTCAAAAAAGTTTTCAGACCTTCAAAACAGCCGACAGCAACAGGATTTTTGACGAAAATATTTTAAAATTATTTTCGTCTGATCCTTATATCTCTGCCCAAAAATCAAGCTGACGGGCATTTCCGCAGATTCTTGAAACAAATCTGTCAGTATAATTCTCCTGCAAATCTCTTATTGTCAGATTTGTATTTATAATTACGGGCTTGTTTGACAACATCCTTGAGTTAAAAATGTTGTAAAGCTGTGATACAGAAAATTGAGAATGAAATTCCGTTCCGAGGTCATCTATAATAAGAAGGTCGCATTCAACAAGCATATCGAATGTTGAATCATCTTCCTTGTTTGAAAAATATATTTTTTCAAGCTTTGAAACAAGTTGCGGAGCAGACGCATAAATTACACCGTATCCCCTCTTTATTGCCTCGTTTGCAATTGCAAGCGACAGATGAGTTTTGCCGAGTCCGGTTGCGCCTTTCATAAGTATACTTTCCGAATGTGAGTTAAAGTTATCGGCATAATTCTGACAATATCTTAAAACTCTGCTCATATGGTCGTAAGGAGATACCTTAAGCTTTGGATCAACAGTCTTGTCATAATATTCAAGATTAAAGCTCTCAAATGTAGAAAGTGACAGCGGAGCGTTTCTGTTAAGCTCGGCACATGCACTGGCTATGAGAGCAGACTTCATGCATGAACATCTGACAGTTTTGCCGTTTATGTCACAATAGCCCTTGTCATTACATTTCTTACAAAAATAATCGGGTTCAAAATAATTTTCGGGATAACCGTTATCTGTAAGGATTTTCCTGACCTCTGCCTGCATTGCAAGATTCTGATCACGAAGCTTTGAAACGGCGTCCTTCACATCTCCGCCCGCAAGAACTGCTCGGGCTGTTTTGATTCCGCCCACGGAAATCTGTTTTTCAAGTTCTTTCACACGGGGGAATTTTTTATAAACCTCTTCTTTTCTTCTTTCCGCTGCCTTTTCGGCGTTAAGTCTGCGTTCATGTAATGTGTCCGAAGCAGCCTTATAAACACTATTGCTGTATCCCATACCAACCTCTTAATTAAAAATTATCAAGTGAATTAAATTTGTCGAGTTCATTAATATCATAAGATGACGACTGTTTCTGCGACGGCTTTGATGCTGATTTTTCATACTTATGAAGTTCGTCAAGCGTGTGCAGATTGCTTGCATTCCAACGCTTTAAGATTCCGTCAATGTAGCGAAGATTCATTGTTCCCTTTGTATCAACGCATCTTTCATACGCCTCTCTGAGCATTTCGGGCGAAAACTTCCACTCGCTTACCCACTTGTCACCGTATTCAAGCTGTTTTTTTGTAGGAGAACCGACATTTTTAAGTCCGAATGCTTTTGAAACAATTGAAAAGTTTGCCGTTGTTTTTTGAATCTGCTTAATCTTGTTATCAGCCGCCTCAAGCGAATAAACACCGTCATTTGCCCATTGAATACCGATATTTTCAATCGTTCTTATATTGCCCTTATCAATGCTTGCACAATAGTGTATAAGCATAAAGATAACATCAAGCGGAAGTCCGCAGGTGTCCTTGAGCATAAGCAGAGTTGCGATATCGGAATTTGAAAGAACTTTTCCGAGTGTTGTCTGCGTTTCTTCAACAAGCATTTTTAATTCTTCATCAACCGCAAGTCTTTGTGCCGTAAATACAAAATCAGGCTTTTGCGGTCTTGTAGCCGTAAAATGTTTTTGCGGTTCTTCTGCGTTTTCCTTTGGTGACTGTTCTGTTTCCAGTTTTACAGGCTCTTGAACCGCTTGAACAGGCTGTGGCACAGTCTGTTGTGGCTGTAAAACAGTCTGAACAGGTTGCGGTGTCTGTTCCGTTTGAACAGAAGTCTGCGGTACAGAAACAAATTCCTCGTTATTTTTTACGGGAGTAAAGGTATTTTCAATTCGATTAAACACACCCATACTTACCCAATAGTCAAGCGCCTCGGAATATCAGTTACATTGACACCTGTTGCCTTTGAAATTTCAGTGTCGTCCACGGAACGACCGGCATTACGAAGGACAAACAAAAGGACTTTAAGCTTTACGCCGTCAGAAAATTTTAATCCTTCATCGACTACTTTGGAGGGAACTGCAAAAATTGAGTTCCATGCTCCCAAATCTATATTAATTGACATTATATCCTACTTTCTGTGATTTGCTTTTTGTAAATATCTGTTACAATATTTATAATAGTTCCATTCTATCAGAGCTGTGGAACATCTGCACTTGGATTTCAATTAAAACAACGCTCTGCTTTCATAACAGGGAGCAAAGTTTGTAACAAAGTGCAATCTATATTTAAATTATAACATAGATTTTCAATTTTAAAAACAAAAAAATAAAATTATCTGGATTTTTTTCTGTTTCTGTGATAATATGATTTCAAATTATGAAAAGAGGTATTACAATGAAATATTCATATTTTCCTACAGGAGTTTGCTCCAGACAGATTAATCTTGAACTTGATGACAACGGTAAAATCACAAGCTGTGAGTTTGTGGGCGGCTGTTCAGGCAACACTCAGGGCATTTGTATGCTTGTTAAAGGTATGGATGCAAAAGACGCTGTTGACAGATTAAAAGGCATTGACTGCCGTGGCAGAGGCACATCCTGCCCCGATCAGCTTTCAAAGGCTCTTGTTGAAGCATTAAAACTTATCTAAATCGTTTTTGCGTATAAGTTTAATTATTATTCCGATAAGGAATTTTACTGCATAAGAAAACGCAATTACAAGCAAGGTAATCACACTCATTATTGTTATGATAATGAACAAACACAACATAAAAACATCCTTACAGATTTTTAATTTCATTATATCTGCAAGGATGTTATTTTTTTGGTTTATTATGTAGTACAGAGCAAAAAATTATTTAGAAAGGAAGTAATCCATCATTGTGAAACCTTTTTCAATATAGTTGCCTGTCTTTTTAGCCTCTTCTTCACAGAATTTGCTTACGCCGCTGTCAACTTCGTTTTTGCTGTCGTAGATAAGATAAGGAACAGGATTTGAAGTGTGTGTGCGGATAGAAAGAGGTGTGGGATGATCGGGACATACGAGTACGGCAAAATCATCAAAAGTTCTGAGAAAATCGGTTACAGGCTTGAGAATATGCTCATCAATGAGCTCAATAGCCTTTACTTTATTCTCAATCTCTCCTCTGTGACCGCATTCATCGGGAGCTTCAACATGGATATATACAAAATCCGCACCGTTTTTAAATTCATCAATGGCGGCTTTGCACTTTCCGTCAAAGTTTGTGTCAATATAGCCTGTTGCACCCTCAACATCAACACTCTTCATACCGGCACAAATTGCAATACCTTTGAGAAGGTCAACAGCAGAAATCATACTGCCCTTTTTGCCGAACTTGCCGAAGAAGCTGTCAAGAGCAGGCTTTGTACCCTCGCCCCAAAGCCAGATTGAGTTAGCGGGACGAAGTCCTTTTTCAACTCTTGCCTTGTTTACAGGATGATCTTTGAGCAAATCATAGCTTTTCTTCATCAAATCATAGAGAGCGGCAGTATCGTCACCCTTTAGAATGTATTCTTTAATTACACGACCTGAGATATCGTGAGGAGGTGTAAGTTCGCCCGGATGAGGATTGCCGTTTTTCCATACAAGACAATGACGGTATGCAACACCCGAATAGAACTTAAAAATATCGTTGCCAAGCTTTTCCTCAACATAATTGATAAGCTCTCTTGCCTCTTCTGTTGAAATGTCGCCTGCACAATAGTCAACCATAGACTTGTCCTCGTAGTTTTCTTCATCGGACAGAGTTACAAGGTTACATCTTAATGTTACATCGGTGTCTTTAAGGTCAATACCGATACTTGCCGCCTCAAGCGGAGAGCGACCGCTGTAATAAACAGCAGGCTCATAACCGAGAACCGAAAGGTTCGCAACATCGCTGCCGGGTTTGAGTCCTTCGGCAACGGTTTTAACCATTCCGACCTCGCCCTTTGAGGCAAGGTAATCCATACAAGGCTTAACAGCCTTTGCCATAGGAGTTGAATTATCAAGCTGTGCGTTTGGCTCATCAGCCATACCGTCACAGAGCATTACTAAATACTTCATACTAATTCATAGCCTTTCCGTATAATATGAAATTTATTTCTGAAGTGTGCCAAGACTTGCACACTTTAAATATGCGTTGATAAAGCCGTCAAGATCGCCGTCCATAACAGCCTGAATGTTACCTGTTTCAAAGCCTGTTCTGTGGTCTTTTACCATTGTATACGGCATAAATACATAGCTTCGGATCTGTGAACCCCAGGTAATTTCCTTTTGAACGCCCTTGATGTCCTCAATCTTTTCAAGATGCTCACGCTCTTTGATTTCAACGAGCTTTGAAATAAGCATATTCATAGCAACATCACGGTTCTGATACTGACTGCGCTCAACCTGACTGGCAACAACGATACCAGTAGGAATATGAGTAAGACGAACAGCAGATGAAGTCTTATTGACCTTCTGACCGCCTGCACCGCTGGCACGGTAAACATCCATTTTGATATCTTCGGGCGGAATGTGAACCTCTGTATCTTTTGCAATTTCCGGCATAACCTCAAGAGATGAGAAGCTTGTGTGTCTTCTGCCTGCCGAGTCAAACGGAGATACACGAACAAGACGGTGAACGCCTGCCTCGCTCTTTAAGTAGCCGTAAGCATTTTCACCTTCAACAAGAAGCACGGCACTTTTAAGTCCTGCCTCATCGCCGTCAAGGTAGTCAACTTCTTTAACCTTAAAGCCGTGAGCCTCTGCCCAACGGGTGTACATTCTGTAAAGCATTTCAGCCCAGTCCTGAGCCTCTGTTCCGCCCGAACCTGCGTGAAATGTAAGAATTGCGTTATTTTTATCATATTCGCCTGTAAGCAAAGTCTGCAAACGCTGTTTTTCAAGATTTTCCTTGACAGCCTCAACTTCACTTTCTGCCTCTTCAAGAAGAGATTCATCCTCTTCCTCATTTGCAAGTTCAATCAAAGCGTGAGTATCCTCGTATTTGGCAACAAGACCTTCGTAAGCCTCAACCTTGCCCTTTAAAGAGCCCGTACGCTGTAAAACCTTTTGTGATTTTTCCACATCGTCCCAAAATCCCGGCTCGGTTGCCTTGAGTTCAAGCTGTTGAATCTCCGAGAGCATGCCCTTCATACCGAGTGCATCGGACAAATCGTCTATTTCAGGCTTTAAAGCCTGAAGCTTTAAAAGTAATTCCTCAAACTGTACCATAAACATGTACCTTTCTGAATATAGTTTATCCTTTTACAATTTAATATTATAGCAAAAACATCCACAAAAGTAAAGAAAAACAGCTATTTTATTCATAAGTAAACTTATACACAAAAACAAGTTGCATTTGTCAATACTATTTGTTATAATTAAAGTGTGTAGGTACACCGTATCGTGTATCCTTTGGAGGTTTATAATGGAATTTACAGAATACAAATGTCCGGTATGTGACAAACAGTTCAAAAAGGGTGACGATGTTGTAGTCTGCCCTGAATGCGGAGCACCGCATCACAGAGAATGTTATGAAAAAGAGGGTCATTGTCATTTTGCAGACAAACACGGTGCTGATTTTTCTTTTGAAAAGGAACAGCTGGAAGAGGCCGAACAACAGGCAGAGCAGGACGCTAAAGACGGTGTAGTTCTTTGCAAGCGCTGCGGAGCGGAAAATCCGAAAGAAATGTTCTATTGCTGCAGCTGCGGCGCACCGCTTTACGGTGATGACAAAAACAATCCGAACTTTCAGCAGAATCAGAATAACGGTCAGCCAAACCCGAATTTCAATCAGAATCAGGGTATGCCGCCGTTTGGTGTTCCTTTTGGTCAGGCAAATCCGCAAATGGCTGCCGCTTTTGATCCTATGGCAGGAATGAAGAGCGACGAACCGCTTGTTGACGATATCACTGCAGGTGAAGCCGCAAAATTCATTGGTAAGAACACCCCTTATTATCTGAGGATTTTCAGCTTTATCAATAAGTTTAAAAAGAGCAGATTCAATTTTTCCGCATTTATTTTATCGGGAATATATTTTCTGTACCGAAAAATGTACGGCTTAGGCGTATTGTTCTCAGCTCTCGTACTCGGTTCAATGGTAGGTTCTGCTTATATTTCATCGCTTCCCGCTTGGAAATCTATCTACACAGGCATAGTACAGGCTCAGCAATCCGGACAGGTGCTTTCGCTTGGTAATTCTTTCGGACTTTCACCGACTGAGTTTTTACTGTTTCTCTCTCCTCTGCTTGCAAATGCGGTTTCACTTATAGTAATGGTTATCAGCGGTTTAATTGCAAATAAATGTTACTACAATCACTCTGTTAAGAAAATTAAAAATATAAAAAGTACAACAAATAAAGAGCTTTTGAATGAGACACTCGAAACAAAAGGCGGAGTAAATCTCCCGATTGCTGTTTCTGTAGCTTTTGCTTTCCTTGTTGTCAATTATCTGCCGATGTTCTTAATGTAAACGACAGAAACACCGTAATAAATGTATAGAAATATAATAAGTAAAAAGTTTAATGAGAAAGAAGGAATATTATGCGTATAACAAAGGCGGTTATCCCGGCGGCGGGACTCGGTACAAGAGTTCTTCCCGCAACAAAAAATATGCCGAAAGAAATGTATCCTATCGTTGACAAGCCAACTATTCAGTTCATAGTTGAGGAGGCTGTTGCAGCAGGAATTACAGATATTCTCATCATCACAAACCGTGGCAAAGGACTTATGGAGGATCATTTTGACGCTTCTCCCGAACTTGAAAGTCTGCTTGAAAAGAGCGGCAAAACAGAATTTCTTGAAACAGTCAGAAATATTTCAAACCTTGCAAACATTTCTTTTATCAGACAGAAAGAAATGAAAGGTCTTGGACATGCCGTTCTCAAAGCAAAATCTTTTGTAGGCAATGAACCTTTTGCCGTTATGTACGGTGACGGCGTTATTACAGGCAAGGTTCCTGCAATCAAACAGCTCATTGATCATTACGGTGAATACGGTGAAGGAGTTGTAGGCGTTAAAAAGGTTGACGCCAAAGACATTCACAAGTACGGTTCGCTCAAAGTTGAACATATGCACGACAATATTTTTGCCTGTACGGACATGAAGGAAAAGCCGCAGACTCCCGAAGAAGTTCTTTCACTTTATTCGATTCTTGACAGATGCGTGCTCCCGGCTGAAATTTTTGAAATTCTCGAAAATACAAAGCCGGAATCGGCGGAGAAATTCAGCTTACAGACGCAATGAGAGAGATTGCAATAACAAAAGGAATGACAGCCGTTGAGTTTGAGGGCAAGAGATACGATATGGGCAATAAATTCGGAATCTTGCAGGCTCAGATAGAAATTGGGCTTGAACACCCTGAAACAAAAGATTTATTGAAGGATTACATAAAAAATCTTGCAAAAACTTTGTAAAAAGGTATTGCAATTTTCAGAAAAGTGCAGTATACTGTGCTACAGTTAAATATTGGATTCAAAAAACAAGGAGGATTTCACATCATATCAGTGCGAAATCCTCTTTTTGCTTTTAAGAACTATTTTAATTCTTTGTTATTCAATTGTTATTTCATAAGGGCAACAGTTTTCATATATAAAGTATGATTTGAATCCGGCTTTAAAAGCAAGCTCTATTCCCTTTTCAATATCTCTGCCGACATCATTTATATTGTGTGCGTCACTTCCGAGGGTTATGTACTTGCCTCCAAGGTCGTGATAGCGTTTAATTTCATCAAATGCAGGGAGAGTTTCACCGAGTCCCTTGAACAGTCCCGAAACATTAATTTCAAGAGCCTTATCCTTTTTAATAAGTGTTTCGTAGATAAGGTCAATCTTATCTCTGTACGGTGAAAGACTCGGAATAACGCCCGTATCACGCTTAATATATCTCAACGGATATGTAAGATGTGCAAGAGTACAAAAGCTGTCAGAAGAGGCGGTTTCGAGAAGTTCATCAAAGTACATATCGAGAATTATATGTGCATCTTCTTTTTTGAAGTCCATATAATAAAAATCCGGTCTGTTTCTCAGGTTATGCACGGATGCGATTATTATGTCAAAATCGCCAAAACAAAGTGCTTTTTTTGTACATTCGGCATTGTGCATCGGCTCACCGAGTTCAATGCCTCTCAGTATTTTGATTTTACCCTTGTATCTATCTTGCATAATCGAAGTTTCATAATTCGATTTTGGAATTAATTTACTGAAATCTCCGTACTCACTTTCAGAGCCGAGCAAAATCTCGGGAGCTTCGCAGTGGTCGGTGATTGCAAGTGCAAAAAGTCCCTTGTTACAGGCAATGTTGCACATTTCTTCAACTGTATTTTCAGCATCAAAAGAGTTGCTTGAATGGGTATGAATATCACATATTTTCATTAGTAAAACACCTCACAAAAAAGATGATAACATATGAAAAAAATTTTTTCAATATTGCACTTTACTTTATTAAAAATTAGTTATATAATATGCACAAATAAAGAAAAGCAGTTTTATGCAGAATTCCAACGAAAATCTGCATAAACAGGAGGTAAAAAATGAAGGCAGTTATCACAGTAATCGGTAAAGACAGCGTTGGAATCCTTGCAAAAGTTTCAGAGGCCTGTTCAAAGGCTGATGTTAATATCGTGGAAGTAACACAGAGTGTTCTTCAGGATATGTTTGCTATGATTATGCTTGTTGAAATTGACAAATCCAACATCGGATTTGAGCAGCTCCGTACAAACCTCAAAGCAGTCGGAGAATCAACAAATACAAAGGTTCATGTTATGCACGAGGACATCTTTAACAGCATGCACAGAATTTGATCAGTGCTACCGAATTGAAAGGATATACATAATATGTTAGAAACAAGAGATATACTTGAAACCATAAATATGATAGACAATGAAAACCTTGATGTAAGAACAATTACAATGGGTATTTCATTGCTTGACTGCATTGACGAGGACATTGATAAGGCTTGCACAAAGGTTTATGACAAAATCTGTCGAAATGCAAAAGACCTTGTTAAAACAGGTGAAGACATCCAGAAGGAATTTGGTATTCCGATTATCCATAAAAGAATTTCAGTTACCCCTATCGGTATGGTAGCCGCTCCGTGCCAGAGCAAGAATGTTGTCAAGTTTGCCCACACTCTTGACAAAGCCGCAAAGGAACTCGGCGTAAACTTCATCGGCGGTTATTCCGCTCTTGTTCAGAAGGGTTTTGCAAGCGGTGACTACGCTCTTATTGAGAGTATTCCACAGGCCTTGAGCGAAACCGATTTCGTTTGTTCATCCGTAAATATCGGTTCTACAAAAGCCGGCATCAATATGGATGCTGTTAAGATGATGGGTAAGGTCGTTAAGCAGGCTGCAGAAGTTACAGCCGACAGAAACTGCATCGGTGCCGCAAAGCTCGTTGTATTCTGTAACGCTCCCGAAGACAACCCGTTTATGGCGGGTGCTTTCCACGGTGTCGGTGAAGCCGATACTGTTATCAATGTCGGTGTATCGGGTCCCGGCGTTGTAAGAGCCGCTCTTGCAAAAGACGGTGCCGGAAAAGACATCACGGAAATTGCAGATATGGTTAAGAAAACTGCATTCAAAATCACCCGTATGGGACAGCTTGTTGCAAGAGAAGCAAGCAAGCGACTTTGTGTTCCCTTTGGTATTGTTGACCTTTCACTTGCCCCGACACCTGCTGTCGGTGACAGTGTGGCATATATCTTGAGGAGATGGGACTTGAAGTGTGCGGATGCCACGGTACAACCGCTGCACTTGCACTTCTTAATGACGCTGTTAAAAAAGGCGGCGTTATGGCTTCTTCCCATGTCGGCGGTCTGAGCGGTGCTTTTATCCCCGTTTCCGAGGATGCAGGTATGATTCATGCCGCTACTGAAGGTTACCTTGATATTACAAAACTTGAATCAATGACAGCCGTATGTTCGGTTGGTCTTGACATGATTGTAGTACCCGGTGACATAACTCCCGAGGTTATCTCTGCAATTATTGCAGACGAGGCTGCAATTGGTATGGTAAATACCAAAACAACTGCGGTAAGACTTATTCCGGCTATCGGAAAAAGTGCAGGCGAAGAACTTAATTTCGGCGGACTGCTCGGCAGAGGTCCCGTTATGCCTGTAAGGAAAGGTTCACCGGAGGCATTTATTAAGCGTGGCGGAAGAATTCCGGCTCCGCTTCAGGCGCTTAAAAACTAATTTTTCACGGGGGTGGTTTTATGGAGAATATGATTAAAAAAATCGTTGATGCCGACAACGAAGCCAAAGCCATGGAAAAGGATACTCTTGAAGAAAAAGAGGAGCTTTCCAAAACTATTGAAGCCGAAACGAAGAAGATTTATGACGACTTCATGGCAAAAGCTGAAGAGGTTGTGAAACGCAACGACATTCAGGAAACAAAGAAAGCCGAACAGCAATGGGAGGAAATTCAGGGCAAGCACAATTCAGTGCATATCAAGCTTGACTCTGATTTTAAACTCAACTGTGACAAGTGGGTTGACGAAATCGTCAAAAGAACGGTTGCACAGTAACATTCCATTTACTGTTTACAAGGAGGTGTATGCGGATAATGTCAAAAACTTCGTTTGCAGTTCTGACAAAAGCAAGGTCAAAGTTCGGCAACAGACTTACCGAAAAGGATTACCAGAGTTTGCTTGCATGCCAGAGCGTCGGAGAGATTATGTCGTATCTTAAAAATAATACGCATTACTCCAAGGCTCTGACGGATGTCAGTGAGCGTGAAATTCACAGAGGACGGCTTGAGGCTCTTTTGAGGCAAAACCTTTTCTATGAATTTGACTCTTTGTGCAGATACGATTCGAGCGTAAGCTCGGGTTTGTCATCGTACATTATCTCGACATTAGAGGTTGAGCAGATTATAAGATTCCTTATCCTGCTCAGTTCAAACTCGACTGACAAGTTCATCTATCAATTCCCGGGGTATATTTCAAAGCATACGGAAATAGATGTTAACAAGCTTGCCAACGCAAAAAATTATGAAGAGTTTCTGAACGCCACACAGTCCTCCCAATTCTACGATATTCTCAAGCAATTTTCTCCTGATGAGAAAAAATCGACTTCCAATATCGGACATTGAGAACAAGCTGTATAACTTGGTGTTCGGAAAACTGACAAAACTGATTAAAGCTACAACAAAAGGGCAGGAAAAGCACGAGCTTATCAACTTTTTCTTTACGATTAACGATTATAATATTTTCTCGAGAATTCTGAGATTGAAAAAGTATTATAAGCTTTCTCCCGATGATATCAAAGCAAACCTCTTGCTTGATTACACAAATCTCAGCGAAAAGACCGTTGACATGATGTGTAAGGCGGAATCTTCGGGCGAGATATTCTCAATTATGCAGAATACGCATAACGGAAGATTGATTGATAAAATCGGATATGTTTATGCAAGCGATATTTCACCGAGAGTAAAATACAGGCTTGCAAGGAAAAATATGCACTTTTCCAACAACCCTTCGGTTGTAATGATTTCATATATTTTTGTTGCCGAAACAGAGCTGATGAATATTGTCACTCTGATTGAGGGAACAAGATATGAACTTGACAATAAACTTACGCAGTCATTGCTTATTAAATAAAAAATGTGATGACTGTTAAGAAGAGGTGATTAAAATTTGGCTGTTTCAACCATGCAGGCCGTAAGCATTATCGGGCTTACAAGGGATATTGATAATGTAATATCGGTACTTGGTGAATCAGGTGTGTTCCATCCCGACGATGTTTCATCCTTTTACAGCAACACAAAGGATTTTACGCATCTGCAATCAAAAAACATCTATGCTGAACCTCTTAACACTCTTAAGGCAACATTAAGTCTTACAAAACGCAAGTTTAATCTTGTTGATGTAAGTGACTTTAATCCGACCTTTAAAGAAATTGAACTGTTTACAAATCAAATAAACAGCGACATTGAAGTTCTTGCAGATGACAGGCTGTTTGTTGAAGAACAGCTGATGCAGGCAAAGGAAAATCTTGTTGAAACCACACACTTTGTCGGACTTGGGGTTGAAATTGAAAAGGTTTTAACCTTAAAGTATATCAGTTCACGCTTTGGCAGACTGCCTAAGGAAAGCTTTGAAAAGCTTTCAGCCTATAAAGATAATCCTTATGTAGATTTTATTGTCTGTACCGAAGACAAATCACACTATTGGGGTGTTTATTTTGCTCCGATTGACAAAACCGAGGAAATTGACAGAATCTTTTCGGGATTATATTTTGAAAAATGCGATGTTCTCGGAATTAATGACACACCGAGAATTCATCTGAAAAAACTTGAGAGTCTTATCCCCCACCTTGAGGAAAAGCTTAAAGAAGCTCAGAAGCGAGTTGACGATTATGTTAACAAGTATGAGGTTAGAATCTGTAAATATCTTTCTAAGCTTGAAGAGCTTAATCTTTATGCCAAAATCCGCACAAAAGCATTGCAATACAGCAAAAGCTTTATCATTGTAGGTTGGGTTCCTACAGAGGATGCTAAGCCTCTCAGACGCAGACTCAAAAAAATTGCCAGCGTCAATGTAGATTTTTCAGACGGCAAGACAGAGATTGCAAAATCGCCGCCTGTCAAACTCAAAAACTGTTTCCTTGCAAAACCGTTTGAATTTTACACAGAGATGTACGGTGTTCCGAAATATAACGAAATTGATCCGTCACTCTTTATCGCTATCACTTATGTCATTATATTCGGCATAATGTTTGCTGACCTCGGTCAGGGCATTTGTGTATCAATTGTCGGTGCGCTTATGTGGAAACTCAGGAAAATGAAAATCGGTAAGATTCTTGTGCCGTGCGGAATTTCTTCTGCGATATTCGGCTGTGTGTTCGGAAGTGTGTTCGGATTTGAGCATGTACTCGATCCTCTTTACAAGGCACTCTTCGGACTTGATGAAAAACCGATTGAAGTAATGTCATCAGGCTCAATTGTAATGATTCTTCTTGCGGCTGTTGCAATAGGTATTTCGCTTGTTGTGGTTGCTATGGGACTTAATATTTACAGTTCCTTCAAGCAGGGAGATGTGGGAAGAGCCTTGTTCGGATCAAGCGGTTGTGCAGGTCTTGTATTCTACTGTTCAATTATTTTCGGTGTTGCAGGACAGCTCGTATTGGGTCTGCAGGTATTTTCCCTTGCATACATTCTTTGTCTTATCGTTCTCCCCTATCTGCTCATCTTCTTTGGTGAGCCTCTCGGACTTCTTATCGCCGGTGAAAAAGACTGGCAGCCCGAAAGCTGGGGCGGATATATTCTTGAGCATGCTATCGAGTCAATCGAATTTTTGCTTGAGTATGTTACAAACACGGTAAGCTTTTTAAGAGTTGGTGCATTCGTTCTTGTACACGCAGGTATGATGACGGTTGTTTTCGTACTTGCCCAAACAGCTCCCGCAGTAGCATACTGGCCCGTAGTTGTTTTAGGTAATGTTTTTGTAATGGTTCTTGAGGCGCTTCTTGTTGCAATTCAGGTGTTAAGACTTGAATATTACGAGATGTTCAGCCGTTTCTATTCCGGTGAAGGCAGACCTTACGAACCTGTTAAATTAAATATTGATTGATAATTTTTTGGAGGTATTATTATGTTATTCAATTTAATTATGTTAGCTGTTCCGGTAGTATTCCTTTGTGCATCTGCAATTCTTGCAGTAAAGGCTTTTGAACACGGCAAGAACAGAAAGAAAACAGTTCTTACTCAGATTTGCTCATTCGCTGCTGTATTTGCATTCTGCATGGTATGCCCTATCGTAGCAAGTGCTGCTACAGGTGATGCAGCTGCAGCTACATCGGGTATGGCTGACGGTCTTGCATATATCGGTGCTGCTCTTGCAACAGGTCTTTCATGTATCGGCGGCGGTATTGCCGTTGGTAACGCTGCTCCTGCCGCTATCGGTGCTACAAGTGAAGATCCTAAGGCATTCGGTAAAGCAATCATCTTCGTTGTACTTGGTGAAGGTATCGCTATTTACGGTATGCTCGTTTCAATTCTTCTTATCTTTGCAAGATAATTTAAGCGATTTAAGTTTCGTTAAGGATTGATTATTATGAAATTTTTTCTTATAAGTGATAATGTCGATACCAAAATGGGTATGAGATTTGCAGGTATTGAAGGCGTAGTTGTTCATCAGGAGGATGAGGTACGCAGTGAGCTTGAAAAGGCTGTGAACAGGATGATATTGCAGTTATTCTTATTACAGAAACACTTGTTTCGCTCTGTCCCGACCTTATTTATGACCTCAAGCTTAACCGCAAACAGCCGCTTATTGTTGAAATTCCCGACCGTCACGGTAACGGAAGAACCAAGGACAGTATTACAAAATATGTTCAGGACGCAATCGGCGTAAAGCTGTAATTATCACATATCTGAATTTATTCAGGGAGGTTATTTTTAATGGAAAACTCCAAAAACAAAACAGATAACTTTCTGAAAGCCATTAAAAAAATATGCTGATGAACAAAGAAGTGCCATGCAGACAGAGGTTGCTCAGCTTAAAGAAGAAAAGCTGAAAGAGGCAACCGAAAAAGGCAGACATGACAGCGAAAAATATATCAAGGACAAACTTGAAGAATCAAGAAACAGGCAGACTGGTATTCTTGCAAAGAAAATTCAGGAAGGTCAGAAAAAACTGTTTCTCGAGAGAGCTGAAATGACTGAAAGCGTATTTAAAAAGGCTGAAGAAAAGCTTGTTGAATACACAAAAACATCAGATTACTCAAACAGCCTTGTAAAAAGTGCAAAGGAAGTTGCTAAGCTTTTTGCAGACAACGACTGTGTTGTTTATGTCAATGAAAGAGATATGAAGAACTCAGACAAAATCAAGGCAGTTTTTGCAGGAAGCACCGAGGTTGTTGCCGACAAATCAATTAAAATCGGCGGAATCAAAGGCTTTTGCAAGGCAATGAATATTGTTGCCGATGAAACTCTTGACAGCAAGCTCTATGCACAGAAAGAATGGTTTATTGAAAATTCCGGACTGAGTGTGCTTTAATCTTGCTGACTGTTAATTTCTTTTGAAAGAGATGGTAATAATATGGAAAACAACAATGTTATATATGGAATAAACGGACCTGTTGTTACCGTAAAAAATACCGACAGCTTTGAGATGATGGAAATGGTTCATGTAGGCAAGCAAAAGCTTGTCGGTGAAATCATCGGTATTACAGACGACATCACAACTATTCAGGTTTATGAGGAAACAACAGGACTTAAACCGGGCGATCCCGTTGAGGGTACCGGTGCTCCTATGAATGTTCTTCTCGGCCCCGGTATTATTGATAACATCTTTGACGGTATCGAAAGACCGCTGAAGGCTATTGAAGAAGAAGCAGGTGCGTTTATTAACCGTGGTTCTTCGGTTTCTGCTCTTGATGACAAGAAGCTGTGGAATGTTACAATGAAGGTTAAAGTCGGTGACAAGCTTGAGGGCGGTCAAATTTACGCTACTCTCCCCGAAACTCCTATCATTGAACACAGACTTATGGTTCCGCCTGAGCTTTCGGGTGAAGTAGTAAAGGTTAATCCCAACGGCGACTACAAGCTCTTTGATACAGTTGTTGTAATCAAGGATAACGAAGGCGTTGAGCACAACCTTACCCTTTGTCAGCAGTGGCCAATCAGAACTTCCCGTCCTGTTAAGGAAAGACTTACATCATCTGTTCCGCTTATCACGGGTCAGAGAGTTATTGATACTCTCTTCCCTATTGCAAAGGGCGGTACAGCAGCTATTCCGGGCGGTTTCGGTACAGGTAAAACAATGACTCAGCACCAGCTTGCAAAGTGGTGCGACGCCGATATCATCATCTATGTCGTTGCGGTGAGCGTGGTAACGAGATGAGCCAGGTTCTTGAGGAATTCTCAGAGCTTATTGACCCAAAGTCACAGCGTCCTATGACCGACAGAACCGTACTTATCGCCAACACATCAAATATGCCTGTTGCGGCTCGTGAGGCTTCAATTTACACAGGTATTACTCTTGGCGAATATTACAGAGATATGGGTTACCATGTTGCATGATGGCTGACTCAACATCCCGTTGGCTGAGGCTCTCCGTGAGATTTCAGGCCGACTTGAAGAAATGCCTGCCGAAGAGGGTTTCCCTGCGTACCTTCCTTCAAGACTTGCCGAGTTCTATGAGCGTGGCGGTCGTGCCGAGGTTCTCAGCGGCGGCGAAGGTTCTGTAACGCTTATCGGTGCGGTTTCTCCGCAGGGTTCAGACTTCTCTGAGCCTGTAACACAGAACACAAAGCGTTTTACAAGATGTTTCTGGCTCTTGATAAGGCTCTTGCTTATTCAAGACATTATCCCGCCATTAACTGGATGGACAGCTACAGCGAGTATTTTAACGACCTTGATCCGTGGTTCAGAGAAAATCTCGGTGAGGATTTTATTGAATACAGAAACAGAATAAGCGCACTTTTACAGGAAGAAAGTTCACTTATGGAAATCGTAAAGCTTATCGGTTCAGATGTACTCCCCGATGACCAGAAGCTTGTAATTGAAACAGCAAGAGTAATTCGTGTCGGTTTCTTACAACAGAACGCTTTCCATGCCGATGATACTTATGTTCCGCTTGAAAAGCAAAAGCTTATGATGAAAACCATACTTCATCTTCATGCCAAAGCTAAGGATATAGTTGCTCAGAATATTCCGCTTTCCAAGATTCTTAACCTTGGTCTGTTTGATAAGCTTACAAAGATGAAGTATGATATTCCTAACAGCAAGCCTGAAATGTTTGACGATTACATTAAGGAAATTGACGAAAAGCTTGCTGCAATTTCTTAATAAGGAGGGAACGCAATAATGATTATAGATTATGTAGGCGTTAAAGAAATTAACGGCTCTCTTATAGTTATGGACGGTGTTAAGGGCGTTTCCAACGAGGAAATTGTTGACATTCGTCTTGATAACGGTACAATGCGTCAGGGTCGTGTCGTTCAGATTGAGGGCGAAAGAATAGTTGTTCAGGTTTTTGAGGGTACAAGAAGAATCAGCCTTAAAAACACAAGAACAAGACTTACAGGTCATCCTATGGAGATGCCTCTTTCCCCTGAAATTATCGGCCGTGTACTTGACGGTGCGGGCAAACCTATTGACGGACTCGGAGATATTTTCCCTGTTAAAAAGGCTAATATCAACGGTACTCCTATCAACCCTGTTTCCCGTGTTTATCCTAAAAACTACATCAACACTGGTATTTCAACCATTGATACGCTTATGACTCTTATCAGAGGTCAGAAGCTGCCTATCTTCTCCGGCTCAGGTATGAAGCATAATGACCTTGCCGTTCAGATTGTAAGACAGGCTAAAATCAGCGGTGCAAACAGCTCTAACTTCGGTGTTGTATTTGCCGCAATGGGTGTTCAAAAAGATGTTGCAGAATACTTTAAGAAGAGCTTTGAAGAAAGCGGCGTACTTTCAAGAGTTGTAATGCTTTTGAACCTTTCAAACGATCCTATCATTGAAAGAACTCTTACACCGAGATGTGCTCTTACAATTGCTGAATATCTTGCATTTGAGCTTGATATGCACATTCTCGTTATTATGACCGATATGACATCTTATGCCGAGGCTCTTCGTGAGTTTTCGTCATCAAAAGGTGAAATTCCGGGCAGAAAGGGTTACCCCGGCTATCTTTATTCTGACCTTGCATCACTTTATGAGCGTGCAGGTATGATTAAAGGTCACAACGGTTCTGTTACACAGATTCCGATTTTGACAATGCCTAACGACGATATTACTCATCCTATCCCAGACCTTACAGGTTACATTACAGAGGGACAGATTGTTCTTGACCGTTCACTTCAAGGACAGGGATTGTATCCGCCTGTTAATGTTCTTCCTTCCCTTTCCCGTCTTATGAAGGACGGTATCGGTGAGGGTTATACAAGAGCCGATCACCAGCCTCTTGCAAACCAGCTTTTCGCTTCTTATGCAAAGGTAATTGACGCAAGATCGCTTGCATCTGTTATCGGTGAAGAGGAGCTTTCCCCTACTGATAAGAAGTACATTGAGTTTGGCAGATTGTTTGAATCAAAGTTCGTTAATCAGGCTTTAATGAAAACAGAAGTATTGAACAGAGTCTTGACCTTGGTTGGGAATTGCTTTCAACATTGCCGAGAGCAGAACTTGACCGTGTTGACGATGCTTTACTTGATCAGTACTATAAGGGTGACAAATAATCGTTTGAAGAAAGGAGTGTGAGCATTTATGGCAGTACAGACAGTACCTACCAAGGGTAATCTTATGAATACTAAGAAATCCCTTGCACTCGCCAAAAACGGCTATGAACTGTTGGACAGAAAGCGTAACATTCTCATCAGAGAAATGATGACGCTTATCGACCATGCAAACGCAATCCAGCAGAAAATTGATGACGCTTATGCAGAGGCTTACACAGCACTTCAAACGGCAAATGTTACCAACGGCTTTTGTGAAGATATTTCTAACGCTATTCCCTATGAGAACGGCTTAAAGCTTGATTCAAGAAGTGTTATGGGTGTTGAAATTCCGATTCTCACTATTGAGAAACGAGAGGACCATAACTACCTACACTACGGTCTGCGCACAACAAATTCGGCAATTGATAAGGTTTATACGAAATTTACCGAAGTTAAAAATCTTACAGTTGAGCTTGCCGAGATTGAGAACAGCGTTTACCGCCTTGCCGATTCAATCAAGAAAACTCAGAAGAGAGCAAACGCTCTCAAGAACATTATGATTCCCCGTTTTGAGGAAACAGTTAAGTTCATTTCCGACGCACTTGACGAAAAGGATCGTGAGGAATTCAGCCGACTCAAGGTAATCAAGAAGAAAAAGCAAAAAGATGCTGCTTTGAAAAAAGCTAAAGAATTAAGTGCTGAAAGCGCATAAATTATCAGCCCGACCGTAATTGGTCGGGCTGTTTTAATGCAAATACAGAAATAAAAAACGGGTTGACAAGTTTTCAGCAAGTCAATCCGTTTTTGTTTTTGATTTTTTTATCACTTACGGTCAAGTTTTCTTCCGTGCATTTTCTCTTTTGTCTTTGTGCCCTTTACTTTGAAGATAATCAGGTATCCTGCAAGAAGTGCGAGGAATGTTGTCTGAGTATAAAACAAAGCGTAATCCTCGCTTGAAAAGCCCTTGCCATGCTTTACGGGCTTGTCCTCGGGCTTTTCTGTGGGAATAGGCTCAATGCCGTCATAATTGCCCGAAATCACCGCCTCATCGGGCGAAGACGCCGCAGATACACTTACACAAAAGGCTGATGAAAAAGTCATCAGAACAGCCATTAACAAGGTGATTATAAATTTAGTCTTTCTCATAATATTTCCCTTTGAAAAATTAAGATTTAAAATAACTACAGTTAATTGTATCACAAGAGAAATATATATGCAACTGCTCTTTATTCTTCTGTCCAAACCTCTTTTGCCATATTGAAAGCTGCCCAAGCTTTTGACCATCCTGCATAGAATGCGGAATGAGTGATGATTTCTGCAATTTCTTCCTTTGTAATGCCGTTGTTTTTTGCTGACATAAGATGATACTTAAAAGAAGAATCTACAAGTCCCTGTGACATAAGTGCAACAACTGTAACAAGTGAACGGTCACGAAGTGAAAGTTTGTCTTCCCTACTCCACACCTCACCGAAAAGCACATCGTCATTAATTTCTGCAAATTTCGGTGCAAACTCACCGAGTTTATCTCTTCCTGCTGTCTGTTTTACCATTGATATTCACTCCTAAAATTCGTTTATAATAGTTATTTTTAAATTATTTAAATCAAAGCGACTGCATCTTCTGCAATCTGTTCGGGTGTGAGGCGGTTTTCTTTGAGGACATCGGCAGGATTATATCTGTCAAGGAATTCCTTTTTAAGGCCGAAATTGATAACCTTAACATCTGACGGACCGTAGAAACGGGCAATCTTCTCACCAAAACCACCGTCAAGCACTCCGTCTTCAAGTGTCACAACAACATCATGGTCTTTCTTGAGGCTTTCAAGAAGTTCTGTGTCAACGCCTGTAATGTAGTAAGGATTGATAAGAGTAGGTGCTGTGCCTGTTTTTTCTTCAATAAGCTTTGCAGCCTGTTCGCCCATTCCATAGAATGATCCGAGTGCGATTACGGCAATCTTACCGCCCTGCTGAGCAACTTCATATTTATTAAGTTCTGCAAAATTCTTTGTGCAAGGCTTGCCTGTTGAAACAAGTTCTGCAACGGGAACACGAATTGCCACAGGGTAATCTATCTGCTCAATACTCCAGTCCAGGACTGCAATGTAATCTTCCTTAGTTGTCGGAGCGATATAAACAAGGTTAGGAATGTTTGAAATCATGGGAATATCAAAAATTCCGAGATGCGTAACATCTGTCATACCGTTTACCGACGCAGTCTGAACAAGGATTGTTGCAGGGTTTGAATCAATGCACAAGTCCTGTGAAAGCTGATCGTAGGTTCTCTGAATGAATGAGCTGTAAACATTGAATACGGGCTTGCCGCCGTTCTTTGCGATAGCAGATGCCATTGCAACAGCTGTCTGTTCTGCGATACCTACATCAAGGAACTGTCTGCCGAATGCTTTTCTCTCATCAGGAGTAAAGCCGTAAAGTGCCGGAGTGCCGGCTGTAATCGCCACAACTGACTTGTCAGACTTCATCTTATTTCTAAGATAATCTGTTGTAATTGAGCTGTAGTCCTCCTCATCAGTGAAATTAACAGTAGTTTTGCCTGTTTCAATATCAAACGGCATACACCAATGCCAGCTTTCTTTGTCAGTTTCAGCAGGCTTATAACCTTTACCTTTAAGAGTGTTAATATGAACAACAACAGGATGATCAATGTCTTTTACAGACTTAAAAGCCTTGATAAGCTCTTCAATATTGTTGCCGTCCTTGACATATACATAATCAAGCCCCATTGACTTGAAAAGGTTACATTCAGCCTTGCCGTCTGTGTCACGAAGAAGTTTGAGATTTTTATAAAGTCCACCGTGATTTTCTGCAATTGACATTTGGTTATCATTTGCAACAATAATCAGGTTTGAATCCATTTCACCGGCAACATTAAAACCTTCAAGAGCCTCACCGCCGCTGATTGAGCCGTCACCGATGAGTGCAATAACATTACCCTTGCCGTTTGTTACATCTCTGCCCCTTGCAAGTCCGCAGGCAAGGCTGACAGAGGTTGATGTATGACCGACAGTAAACATATCGTGTTCGCTCTCTATAGGCTTGCATAGCCTGTTACATCATCGTAATGCTCCTGTGTAATATATGCCTCTTTTCTGCCTGTGAGGATTTTATGCGGATATGACTGGTGTGATACATCAAACACAAACTTGTCATGTGGTGAATCAAATACATAATGAAGGGCAATTGTTGCCTCTACAATACCGAAATTCGGGCCGAAGTGACCGCCGTGAACACTTGCACGGTGAAGTAAAGCGTCACGCATCTCCGATGCAAGAGCGTTAAGTTCATCAATACTGAGTTTCTTAACATCCTGCGGTCCGTTTATTTTTTCAATATACATTGTAATCAAAGCTCCTTATCATATAAATTTTAAATATAAATCAGAGATATCTCTCTTTAGCTATATTATATAACCTAGAGCTAACTTTAGGTCAAGAGTATTTTTAAAAAAATTTATCTTTTGCATTCTTTTTTATGTATATCGTTACAACGCAATAGCATAACCCTCGACAGGTAACTATAATTGAAACAGGCACTTACATAATTGCAAGTGCCTGTTTCATGGCTGAGCCGGCGGGATTCGAACCCACGGGTGACGGAGTCAAAGTCCGTTGCCTTACCGCTTGGCGACGGCTCAGTATATATTATACTTTTATTGATTATTAAAAAAACAAGCCGCCAAAGAATTTCTTCAGCGGCTGTTGGTGACCCATGAGATTCGAACTCCGGACACCTTGATTAAAAGTCAAGTGCTCTGCCAACTGAGCTAATGAGTCAAATGGGGTGGAATGCGGATTCGAACCGGCGGTCTCCAGTGCCACAAACTGGCGCGTTAACCAACTACGCTAATCCCACCATAAGTGGCGCGCCAAAAGGGACTCGAACCCTCGACCTACGGCTTAGAAGGCCGTTGCTCTATCCAGCTGAGCTATTGGCGCATCAGTTGCTGACCTCAGTCAGCCTTTATATTATACCCATATACGGCATATTTGTCAACACTTTTTTGAATTTTTTTCATATTTAATTTTTAAAAAGTTTTTTTCGGACAAAATCCGTCAAATTACGGCTTTCCGTATTTCTGAGCAAGTGCAAGATTCCTGTAATCGGGTTCAGACGAAACCTCTCTTATAGCTTTACAAACTTAGGAAGTTGATACCGCTGATCTTCACTAAGCAATTCAATTTCTATTGTTGCCCTGTCATTCCAAAACGGATAAACATCAAGTTCGTAGTATGTGTTGTTATCGACAATGCAATATCTGTCTTTACTGATGACGCCTGTAACATACTGCCTTTGAGCAAGGTACGAGTCGTATTGTTCTTTTGAAATATAATTTTCAATTTCAATCCGCTTAATATCCGATATTTTGATTTTTACAGTTTTGATATATACAGCCTTGTCACCCTCTCCCTTTTGCGGATTCTGAAATATCCTTCCTCGGGAGTAGTGAGGTATGCCTGTGTAATAGGAATTCTGCGACAGGTTTTTATGCTGTTCAAAAATTCAATATCAGGATATTCAATCAAAAATTTTCTTTCAATTTCAAGCGGTTTCGGAATTCCGAGAAATGCGACAACCTCCTTGAGAAGTCTTTTCAGCTTAGTATCAAAGTCGGTCGAATTATCAATAATTCTCAGATGCGGTGTGCCTGTCCACACAGCCATAACGTCTGTGTCAACTTCTCTTGCTTTTTCAAGACTTTCTTCTCTGCGAAAAATATTAGTTTCTTTTCCGTAATACTCTTCTGCACCGTCTGCGGATCACAAGATGAAATACTGCGTCATAAGAATTTCGTATTACATCTTCATTCAAATTGTGAATACCTGCATACTTTGCAAACTCATCTTCCGTAACATATGCTCTGCTGTCAAGCAATCCTCTGTCAAAAAGCAAAACCGCCTTTTCACAATCCATATTTTTGGCAATTTGCGTTTTTTCATTCTCCTCAGCAAGCTGAATTTCAAACAGTTCTCTGTGAAATTCATAAGAACCGACATTTTCCGGGGTTTTGCCCTCACTAAACAATCTGCTTGCAACCTCACCGATTGTAATTGTAGGAATATTAAGCTTTTTAAGCTCTTCGCTGATATATTTTAATGCGGAAGTCTTGCCGCCGCAAGGTCCTCCCGTCAATACTATTTTTACAACTTCAGCCATAAAATCACCCATGTAACTTAATAAATTAAGTATATATCCCAACAGCAATTTTTTTATTCTGTTGAAGAACATTATTGTTTGTTTTTGCCCTTTAAAAGATAATATCGGCAAAAGAAGTTTCTTATGCAGTAAAATTCACATTATACATTAAAAAGCGTATAAATTATCATAAAAACGGTGAAATATGCTGTTATAACATTGACAAGTTGCGTGTTAAAGTGCTAAAATATGTGTATAACCAATGAGGTTTTTTCTTATATTGAAAGGAAGTATTTATGATGGAAAAGCAGAATATTGACTGGGCAAACATTGGCTTCGGTTATATGCCCATCGGTGAAAGATTTGTAGCTAATTATAAAGACGGTAAGTGGGACAACGGCAGTATGACAGCCGACACCACAATTACTATCAGCGAATGTGCAGGCGTTTTGCAGTATGCTCAGACTTGCTTTGAGGGTATGAAAGCGTACACTACCTGTGACGGCAGAATTGTTGTGTTCAGACCTGACCTTAACGGACAGAGAATGGAGGACAGCTGTAAGCGTCTTGAGATGCCTGTATTTCCAAAAGAGAAGTTTGTTGAGGCTGTTTGCAATGTTGTTAAGGCAAATGCAGATTATGTTCCTCCGTACGGCACAGGCGCAACACTTTATATTCGCCCGTATATGTTCGGCAGCGGTCCTGTAATCGGTGTTAAGCCGTCGGCAGAATATCAGTTCAGAGTATTTACTACTCCTGTAGGTCCTTACTTCAAGGGCGGTGCAAAGCCTATTACAATTAAGGTTTCAGACTTTGACAGAGCAGCTCCTCACGGCACAGGTCACATCAAGGCAGGACTTAACTATGCAATGAGCCTTCACGCTATTGTTACCGCTCATGCAGAAGGTTTTGACGAAAATATGTATCTTGACGCCGCTACAAGAACTAAGGTTGAAGAAACAGGCGGTGCTAACTTTATTTTTGTAACAAAGGACAACAAGGTTGTTACTCCAAAGTCTAACAGCATTCTCCCCTCAATTACCCGCCGTTCACTTATGTATGTTGCTGAGCATTATCTTGGTCTTGAGGTTGAAGAAAGAGAAGTTTACTTTGATGAAGTTAAGGACTTTGCAGAATGCGGTCTTTGCGGTACAGCTGCCGTAATCTCACCTGTCGGCAAAATTAACGACCACGGCAAGGAAATTTGTTTCCCGAGCGGTATGGATGAAATGGGTCCGATTACAAAGAAGCTTTACGATACACTTACAGGTATTCAGATGGGCAGAATCGAAGCTCCCGAAGGCTGGATTAAGGAAATCAAGTAATCAATTTTATACATATAACAAGACGGTCTGCGAGAACAGACCGTCTTTTATTTGCAGTTTTTAATTATATTGTTGTAGGCAACATCCACGGCACACTCATCTGTATTACAATGCAACACATAAAATTTTGTATGCCGAATAAGATTATCGAGATTTGAGAGCAAAGACATTCCGTCTGACTTATTCACAAATTTGACAGTTGATTTGTAGAGCCTTTGTACAATCTCATTTGTGTCGGGAATTGTAACAAAATTAGCGTCTGAGCGTTCTATGAATATTATAGCGCCTACGGGAACGGTTTCGTTGTTAGCAATTCCGCTTCCGCCGTCAAACGGAGTTCCGCAGCATAGCGGGACTTCGTTTTTAATTTTCACAACAGGCTTATCGTCATTGAGAATATGAGCTTTTGAGCCGAATCTTTTCAACCACATCTTTGTATGAGTGGATTTGCCGACGCCCGAATCGGCGGAAAACAAATACGCTTTTCCGTCAAAAACGAGTGCCGAGGAATGCACAAGCATAGCGCCACGGTGAATTATTTTGCGGTTAAAAATTGACGCCGTTGCAAATTCTTCGGCTTCATCAATGGTTGAACCTTCAACCATACGGCTCAACAGGGAATTTAAGTATGAGTCTGACGGTATTGCAGAAAAATCTGCACTTCTCTCCCCTTCATACAAAAACGGTTCGGACAATTTTTTTAAGTAATCAAATTTTGGTTCAATTTCAACGATAAAATCAGCTATTAAGAATTTTGGCAAAGCGTCCTCCGAAATAAAACAGACTCACAAAAAGTGAGCCTGTTTTTATTGGTTAGTTTAAATGAACGATAAACTTCTGAATTCCCGTTGCGTCAACTACCGTGATGTCACCGTCGTTGTTATAATCGGCAAGATGTTTTTGTTCTGTCGAAAGTTCAACAATACCGACAACATACTTCTGCACAAGAGTTGCATCTAAAATATTAATCCCGCCATCCATATTAACATCGCCGACATCATAAGCAGAAATGCACTCAAACGGAATATTGTTAGCCTTTGCATATTCCTCGGCATAAGAACCGTAACTGCCCTTGATTGTTACATTCGGAGAGTTTCTGAAAGCGTTAGAAGCAATAGAAGTCACGGATGTAGGAATATACACCTCTGACAGTGATGCACATTCAGCAAAAGCACTTTTACCAATCGCACTTGTACCGGCAGGTAAATATACCTTGTCTAAAGAAGTACAATTGTAGAACATCTGATCGGTAATTTTACTCGGCACACAGTTAAAGGTAACAGATTTCAAACTTGTGCAATTCTGAAATACGGCAGAACCAAAATCTCTCACCCAGATAGGAATTGAAATTGATTCAAGTGAAGTACAACCGTAAAAAGAATCAGTACCGATTCTTCTAAGATATCTTGCTTCGTTAAGCCTGACCGATGTTATTGCGGTCTTTCCCACAAAAGCAAAATCAGAAATTTCCGATACCGACCAGCTTTGAAGCTTAAGCGGAAGAACAATATCGGTCTTATCACCTTTATATCCGGTTACGCTCGCATTGCCATCGGAAACAGAATATACAAAGCCGTCAGTTTCATATGAAGCCGCAGAAATTTGAAATATAGAAATCAGCACCAACAAAAATGCGAAGATAAAAGCAGAAATCTTTTTTATCGAAACAAAAAACTGTTTATTCCTCTTCAAAGCCATCAACCTTATCTCCATTACTGTCTCCTACTTCCGGAACATCAGTTAAGCTTCCTACTAAAATTACATCCTCAAATTGAAACTTAACAAGCTCAAATTCAGGGGAGAAATATTCTTTTTTCATAAATAACTCCTTAATTCATTCTGTATGTGCAACAGTTGCCTGCTGCACATACAAATTAAAATTTATTATGACTTGTTTGCAATATCATAAAATGTGAAGTAAACCGGATTGCTAAGTTCAACAACTTGTTTACCTTCCGCATCGGTATACTGGATATATGTATAGAGTCTAAATACACAATCATTATTACCTTTGACATTGTTAAAACGAGTATAATACTGAAGTCTGTTCTTGTTATCAAGTCTACTATTCTTAATCTGTTGTTTTACAGATGGAATAACAGACTCATTGGTTGTAATTTTTTTGATTGCATCTTTTTTAGCAGCATCAAGTTGTTCAGAGGAATAGTTATTAGCATAATGATTCAAATCGGTTATATATCCTGTAGTCTCATTTCTATCAAGATCTAACCTCTGAATAAGAACACCTGCCTTAACTTTATCGCTGTTAGGATCAAATACACTAAGCTGTTTGCCGTTATAGAAGAAGTTAAGTACAAAGTCAGCGTAAAGCTTGTCTTCACCTTTAACCTTAATGAAATCTTCATTTGTATCAAGTGTATTCATACTATCAGCGTCAAATCCGGCAAAATTGGAATTTGTATCAGCTGTCCACTGATTTCTTGTTACTTCCATAAACTGAGTTGAAGTATAAACATCCTTAACAGATGCAACTGGAGTTGAGCTTTCGCCATAAACAGGAACTATCCAACAGTTATCATACGCTACATAGCTGAAATTTCCTTCACTGTTGTATGCATTAATAACAAGATTTTTACAGTCCGGATCGGAGTAGATTGCCCAATACATAAACTGAAGTTCTTTACCACTATCTTTATCTTTATATGTTTTCGGAGCAGTGATATCATAATTATAAGTTCCGTCAGAATTTTGTTCATAGAACACTGAACCGTAAGGTAAGGCAATTGAACCACCTTTTTCGAAAGGAGTAAAAGCACCAGCTTTATTTATAAGCGGAGTAGGTCTACCGTCTTTATCACGGAAAACATTAAGGTAGATTGTTCTGCCTGACTGAGTTGAATTAACAACAGCTGAAGCTATTGACTTACTAACTGATGAATCAAAAGCGGTATTGCTATCAGGAGTCTCTTTCCAAGTAAGATTCTTTGTAAAGTTTGACTCATACGGTGCAAGAGAAAGGATAAAGCTATTTGTAAGAGTTACCTTTACAGAATGTGATTCTACACCTTCAACATTAGTAGTAGCCTCATCAATTGTGTATGATGAAGTATTTTCGGGATCAACATAACCAGCCCTGTTGTAATACTTTTGATTACCCATTCTGTCAGTATAAGAGAACTGAACCTTATACGGTACTTTAATAGAAGTAATGTCAGAATAGAAATTATAATATACTGTTCCCGCATTATCACCAATAAGAGTATTCTGATGTGTTTTATAATAATCATTAAACGAGAACGTATATTCTAATTTAGTTACAAGTCCATTTTTTCTGTCTCCGCTAACAACTGGTGTAGAAGTAGGTTTAAAAGCAGTTATATCTGTTGTGTTTTCAGCAGAATAGTAGCCATTGAAATTATAAAGGTTCTTTGTTGTTGTGTAAAGAGTAACAGTAATTTTAGCATCTCGCTGATCAGCAACTATCTCACTAATAGTTTTTTGATCAATTGAAGCAGTAGAATCAATTATACCTGAGTTGTAGTACTCTTTACTACCATCACTTGATTTTACAACAACCTGAATTTCGGTAGCGGCTTTACCGCCACCTGCATTTTCACCGTTGTACAATGAATGGTGGAAGGTCATTGAACCGCCCGGAGTCTTGATATAACGAGCAACCAAAACAACATTAGCATTTCGAGCTACCTGTCCTGTAGTCTTGTTAAGTTCAGATGGGTCATTAACAGCCTTATAAGTATCATCAATCAAACGATACCAACCAACGAAAGTGTAACCGCTTGTTGTTGAACTTGTTGCACCAACTGTAAACTTAAAGTTTTCAGAGTTATCCGAGGTTGTTTCCACATGAGTCAACCTAGCATCAGATTGATCAACTGGTGAAGTAAAGTAAGCTTCTGCAGCTGTATTTTTACCTGTAGCTGTGCCCTCAATAAATGTATCTGTCTTAACACCTGTCATTGTAGTAAAGCTGTCGAGGGTATCGGCATATTCAATTTTGATATCACCTGTAATTTTAGCTTTATCAACTGAATAGTACCAACGACCGTCGCAACGCTCACCCGGTTGTTTTATAGCTCCATCTCTGCCACTTGAATGGATAGATGACTCATAGTTGATTATAGCATACTTACCTGCATACTTGGTATACAGCAATTTAAATGAATCCCAATAACCGGAAATAACATCTGCGCTTGCACCGGAATCACTCATAAAATCTGCCGGAGCTGTATCCTGAGTAACAAGGTTTTCGAGTTGAGTGGATGATTTTGTAAGACCATACAAAAGTGCTGACGGAGGAAGTGCTGCGACTTTTTGATCTGCTTCATTGTAAATATACCACTTTGTAGCATATTGACCGAGGTAATTCGCAGTATCTTTGTAATAGTTAACATAACCATCAGAAACAATTGTTAAATATTCTGGTTGAGCTTTTACTGTATCAACAGTTACCGCATCATTACCCTTAATAATTGTACCAAATATATCTGTCGGTTTATCGTAATAATCGACAAACACTTCATATTTAGTATCATCAACTTTTGTTCCTGTCAATGTATCCTTCGGAACATTACCGGCTTCAGCCGAAGTATTATTATAAGTATGATACTTAAAACGATATACGATATTCTTAATATCAGCGACAGAATCACCGCTATTTACCTTTGACATATTTGCAAGATATTTAAAGTCATCATAGTCATATGTCTGGCAGTTCTTTGATTCTCTGGTCTTATCATTACCTGATACATGAACAAAATCCCATACATAGTTATTGAGGGTAATACCTTTAACAACATTAGATGCATCAGCACCTATATGCTTTGGAATCTGCATATATATACTACCTTCTGCATTGACCATCGGCTGTCCTGGATAATCGCCAAGAGCATGATCGGAATTGTAATAGGCATAACATGCGATTGTGTCACCCCATTTAGCTTTAGCGTCCATAAAGTTTTCTACATAGAATGTAACGCAGTCCGAATCATCCTTAAGAAAATATATAGGAGTAATTTCAATCGTTGATACATCAGCATAAACATCTTTTTTTACAGTAAAGGTGTATTCATACACATCACTTGTATGTGAATTGCCGGCTTGCTGTGTAAGTACTCCACCTGTAAAACCGTTGATACTGAATCCCTTAACATAGTAATCACTGCCCTTGTGACCTGCAAAGATTTTATCAGACTTAATTGTGGTTGTAACGGTTACTTTTGAGCCATAAGGAACTTTCTTAGCAGTAACACCCTGAGGATGACCGTCAAATTTACATGAATCAATTGCAGTAATAGTAGTAGTGTTATCCGGTAAAGTTACTTTAAGTTTAGTATCACCCAAGGCAGATGTTGTCTTACCGTAATATTTCTCTCGAACCGTACCGTCTTTACCAACAATATTTACGGTTGTATCAGAAGCACTATCTTTGGTAGCTTTTACCGTATATGTTTTAGCAGTCGGGTCGTAGATGATTTTTATATCTCCGATATATTCAGAATTTTCATTTTCAATGCTCATCCTACCGAATACATATTGGGTATTATCTGCATTAAAAATTTCTTTACTGGTGGTGACAAGACTTAAATCAACAGGATTATCAGGATTTACACCGGCAAGTTTATCCTTTGGTGTCATGTTCTTATAATAGTTAGATGTTGAAAAAGCAAAATACAGTTGCTTATAATGTTCTTTGTTAAGAGTTACTATATATTTTCCGTCTTTTTTATAAACATTATACTTTCCATATCCTGCTTGATTATATCCCTGCTGTCCTTCCCAACTTGTTGGGTTGTTAGTGCTACCATACAAAAAGTACATATCATTCACGATTGTACCTGAATCTTCTACTTTAAAGTTAGCTACTACGGTTGTGTTGTTGCTGACTGTAATTTTATACGGATTAGCTGTTGAAGAAGCTGATATACCGTTTACAGTCCAACCGGAAAGAGCGTAGCCATCGTTTGGTTTTGCAGTGAATGTTACTTCATCGCCCTCGGTTACTGTTGCAGGAGAATTGAGTGAAGTTGTTCCGTTCGTTGCAGAAACAGTACCGGATTTATTGTCACTTGAACTGAATGTTACTGTGTATGTGTTTGCGGTACGGAATGTTACATTTGTTATGGTAACATCCTGATCAGGCATTTTAAATGTTGCGGAGTTGCCACTTACGGTGGTTTCAATTGGAGTACTGTCTTTACCCACAACAGTTACTGTGTCAAGAATCTGTCCTTGCGGAATCGAGGTTGCAGTAACAGTAACCGTTTCGCCGGCTGTAGCTGTTTCCTTATCAACAGACGCTGATACACCGTTTGCTACAGTAACAGTATGAGGAAGTGCTGTTGTATACCAAAGTTTATATTCGTTATTTCTTGTATCAAGCCAAAAAGTGGCAACAGATGTAGTTTGGTTATTAATATAGGTAAGGGTTTTAGTATTATCTGTACTACCGATTATTTCAAGAGTAGATTTATCATCTGTAGAATTTAAAACCTTTGGTGTATTATCTGTTTGATTATCTTTACTACCGTACTTATTAGATGACGAATCTATAATGTAGAAATACTGCTCTAAGTTTTTACTACCAACTTTTTCTGACCACTGCTTAGGTGTGTATTTTGACTCGTAATAGTACAAACCTTCAGTATCTGATTCAGTAAACTTATATGTTTCATCTTTTGAATCTACCCAAGTATCTGAACCGTCTTGTTTAACACGACCTGCAAGATAATATTTAACAGAATCAGTTACTGTAAAACTAACCTCGGTGCTTGTGACAGGCGAATAACCATCCGCTGAAACTGTGACCGTATACTTGTAAGTGCCGGCTACAGTCGGGGTTACTGTAAGTTTGTTATTATCCTGTACTACAGTAGCATCACCGCCGGAAGTCTTAGTAAATGTATATTTGAGATTTGTAGAAATGGGGTTATCAGCTACAGCTGTGAGAGTAACAGAATCACCTACTTTAACAGTTTCAGATGAAGCTGTAAGTGAAGCGCTATCTGCTACAGGGTCAGAATCAAAATAGTAAGACCAAGTACCATTACTATTATCTATAGCCCAATCCTTATAAGTTTCAGTTGTCATAGTGTAATAGTTCATACCAGAAGGTATATCTGAACAACTTTTAGAATAGTCCCACTCCTTAGTGTAATCATTATTATATCTCAAAAATTGAACAACATTATAAGTAGTATTAGAATCAAGCTCACCCTTGTATATAGGTTTGTTTTCATCAACTTTAGTCATCGTAATTTTATGCCAATTATTGCTACTATCCTGAACATTTAACCTAAAATTTGCACCACCCTCTTGCCATTTTATACTAGGTGTAAAATAAATTTCAGAAAGACCACTAACAGTAGCATTAACTGTTGAAACAGTGCCAATAAGCATTGTTGACAGGAGCATCATTACCGCAAGGATGACGGAAACAGTGCTTCTGCCTAAATGAGAAATTTTTGTTTTCATAAATATTACCTCCATAACCGAATATTTTGGTTTTGGTTAGGTTCGGGTTTGACCTTTACCGCCTGACCAACGGTGAAACATAATCGGCAAAGCCACGGGATTTTGTTGCTAATTTACAAAAATTGCCGTGTCTTTAGCTAAAAAATGTGTCCTTGAGCTTGTTTCAGTCAAAATGTGAACACTAACCCATATTTTTTATAGTAGATTGTACCATTTTAGATTGATTTTTTCAATTAGGTTGCAATAATTTTATTGTGTTTGTTTAATGTGATAGTTTTGTGTTTGTTTTTACATTCAGTTTTGCCGTTTTGACAAGATATTTTTATGTTATGCACAAGTTATGGTGCGTTTTTTGTAGAATTCGTCTATATATCGGTGTTTTTAATTATTCCGATTAAGAAATTGTTATGCCGTGTGTTATAAATTTGATAATGTTATTTTGCTGAAAGTTCAATATTTGAATGTTGTACAGTAACATTATAAAATCAGTTTGACGGAAAATTTTCCGCCTTTGCGTGACGGCAGTCCAACGGACACCGCTACTGGTAACCGTGCATAGTTTAATATACAAATAAAATGCCCGACTGCGGTGTCGGGCATTTTGTTTGGGATTATATGATTTTTGATTATTTATCCTTACTTAAAAGCATACGGTCATTTTCAAGCTTTGAACCGCTTGCTTTTTCAAACATTTCGAGGAGGTGTTCAACCGTAAGATTTTTCTTTTCTTCGCCTGAGATATCGAGGATAATTTTGCCGTCACTCATCATAATAAGACGGTTGCCGTGAGTAATTGCGTCATGCATATTATGAGTTACCATAAGTGCCGTAAGGTTGTTTTCGGCAATGATTTTGTCGGAAAGCTCAAGCACCTTTGCGGCTGTTTTCGGGTCAAGGGCGGCTGTATGCTCGTCAAGCAGGAGAAGCTTTGGCTTTTTGATTGTTGCCATAAGGAGTGTTATTGCCTGACGCTGACCGCCTGAGAGAAGTCCTACTTTTGAGGACATTCTATCCTCAAGTCCGAGGTCGAACTCTGCAAGCATCTGACGGTAACGGATTCTTTCGTCAGCCTTTACGCCCCACGAAAGTCCTCTTTTCTTGCCTCGTCTTGCGGCAATTGCGAGGTTTTCTATAATTTCCATATCGGCTACCGTGCCTGTCATCGGGTCCTGAAATACTCTGCCGAGGTACGGCGCTCTTTTATGCTCGGGCAATGCGGAAATATCCTTGCCGTCAATGAGAATCTGACCGCAGTCAACAGGCCACACGCCTGCAATTGCGTTGAGTGTTGTTGATTTGCCTGCACCGTTACCGCCGATTACCGTACAAAAATCGCCGTCATTGAGGGTGAGATTAACTCCGCAGAGTGCCTGTTTTTCGTTTACTGTGCCTTTATTAAAGGTTTTCCATACATTCTTGATTTCAAGCATTCTTAACCCTCCTTCTGTGCGTTTTTAGCATTCATTTTTGCAACTTTCTTGAATGAAGTCTTTCTCTTTTTCTGGAGATACGGAACTGCAAGGAAGATTGCAACGATAATTGCCGTGAAGAGCTTTGTATCGTCTGTCGGCATCTTGAGCCAGAGGACGATGCCCATTGCGATATAATAAAGAATACCGCCGACAATTACAAAGACCATTCTGATGATGAAATTCATGTGCTTGCGGAAAATTGCCTCACCGAGAACTTCACCGATGATTACAGCGGCAAGACCGATTACGATTGCGCCTCTGCCCATGTTGATATCCGCAAAACCCTGATACTGAGCAAAAAGTGAACCCGAAAGTGCAACGAGTCCGTTTGAAAGTGCAAGAGCAATTACCTTTGTAAAATTGATGTTAATGCCCTGTGCCTTGCTCATTGCAGGGTTTGAACCTGTTGAACGGATTGTTGAACCCTGTTCCGTGCCGAAATACCAATACATTGCGGCAATTACAACGGCACAAATTCCAAGTCCTACGAGAATTGCCATATTTATATTGCTTGCAGAAACAACAAGCGTATAGTTTCTGTAGCTGATTGGGAGGTTTGATTTTCCCATAATATTCAGGTTAATTGAATAAAGAGCAATCTGTGTGAGGATACCTGCGAGAATGTCGGGGATTCCGAGAAGCGTGTGAAGAAGTCCAGTTACAAGACCTGCCGCAAGACCTGCAAGGATTGCTACGATGATTGTTGCCCAAACGGGACAGCCGTTGATGAGCATAACTGCGGTTACTGCACCGCCTGTTGCAAATGAACCGTCAACGCTGAGGTCGGCAAAGTTCAAAAGCTTAAAGGTGAGAAATACACCGAGTCCCATAAGTCCCCAGATTATACCCTGAGCAATATTACCCGGAAGTGCGGATAAAAAGCTCATTGGATTAAGAGAACCGAAGTAGTTTGCTAAAAAATCCATAAAAACCACCTATACATAAAATATCGGGGTGTCGCTTGCACGGCACCCCTGCCAATATTATTTTTCCGAATATGAATTATTCTGCTTTGATTTCTGTGTAACCGTCGGGAACTTTGATTCCGTATGTGTCACAACGATCTTTGATATATTCTTTTGTTACATTCGGAGCAGCCTCAACCTTCATCTTTGTGATGTCCTCGCCCTTTACAAGAATGTTGCAAGCCATTTCGCCTGTTTTTCTGCCGAGTTCATCATAGCTGATTGAAAGTGTTGCAACACCGCAGCCCTTGCAGATGCCTTCTTCGCCGGCAACAACAGGAGTTTTTGCGGCTGTGGCAACATTGTCGATGATACCTGTGTTAGATGCCGCTGTGTTATCTGTCGGGATGTAAAGAACATCGCTCTCGTCACAGGCAGTCTTTGCAACTGCGGCAACATCGTTTGAATCTGCAAATGAATATGATTTTACAGTATAGCCTGCATCCTTGAAATAAGGAGTGATTGTGTCGCTTTGATACTTTGAGTTAGCCTCAGCCGAGCAGTAGAGAATTCCGACATTCTTTGCATCGGGGAAAAGCTCCTTGAGCATTGCCGCCTGCTGATCAAGCGGAGCAAGGTCTGTTGTACCCGAAACATTCATACCCGAAACGCCGTTCCAATCAGACTTGTCAAGCGCTGTGCCGTAGTCTGTGATTGAAGTACCGAGAACCGGAATATTCGGTGTTGCCGTGTATGCTGCCTGAAGTGCGGCAGTACCGTTGCCGAGAATAAGGTCATAGTTTGAAGAAACAAACTGGTTACAGATTGTAGCGCAAGTTGCGGAATCGCCCTGAGCGTTCTGCTCGTCAAACTTTACATTGTCTGCACCGAGTTTCTCAGTAAGATAATCTTTAAAGCCTTTTGTTGCGGCGTCAAGAGCTCATGCTGAACAAGCTGACAGATACCGATATTGTAAACCTTACCGTCCGTGCCTGAATTATCTGCCTTTGAGCTTTCTGCAGAACCGCCGCATCCTGCAAATGCGAGTGACATAGAAGCCGCCGCAAGAGCAACTGCGACAATTTTTTTAGCTTTTTTCATTTTAATTTCCTCCTAAGCTTTCAGCACTTTCACGCTGTAAAGCATCATATACTTCTGCACTTTTATGCAATAAAGTGTTTTAACAACATAAATTATAATACAAAAAAACGAAATTTTCAATAGCTTTCACTAATTTTTATTACAAATAGCTGAAATAAAAGTTTATTTTTGGTTATTTTGCCACCACATTTTCGTCACCAAGCTGATATTTGAGTTCTTTTATCATTACAGGATTGATATCAACCCACATTGACGAGGGGGCTTTCACCTTTCTTTTAGTGTCGGTAAGATAGAAAATAACAGGCGTTCTGCCGTCAAAAATGTCAAGAACACGCTTTGCACGGTTGTATTTGTCGGTATTGAGGTCATCAATACGCAAATACAACGCAGAAGGCTTTTGTGTATCATTTTTCACGGCTTGCATCTGATAATTTTGCGAAAAATGTTCTGTGTTTTTTATTGCAACAGGGTTATTTTTGCAATCCTCGTTTGTACGGGCAGACGCTATGGAATCGCAGATGATTTTCGGCTCTTCGTTTTCTTTTAAATTGACAGTTCCACGGAACAGCAACGCTCCGCCTGCACCGAGGAGGGCGGAATATTTTTCATATACATTCGGGAAAATCACGATTTCAAGCATTCCGTATCTGTCCTCGGCATTGACAAAAGCCATAATCCTGTTATTTTTTGTGAGCTGGGTTTTCAGCTTTGCAACTATGCAGACAAGGCTGACTTTTTTCCGTCAAAATACATACCGCTGTCATTATTGATTATATCGCCCGTTTTGTCGGCATGGATTGCTTTTGAAAAAGTTGTGTATTCATCGAGCGGATGCCCGCTGAGATACATTCCCGCAATTTCGTTTTCCATATGCAAAAGTTCAGAAACGGAAAATTCGGGCAAATCGGGAATTTTGGGCTTTGATGATTGAGCATCAACTTCTGCGTCATCAAAAATGACATCTGACCGCCCGCATTTCTTCTGCTTTCATACTCAACATCGTCAAGAACGGTTTTACTGATTGCGAGCAATTGTCTGCGATTTGCTCCGAGTCCGTCAAATGCACCGCATTTTATCAGACTTTCAATTGCTCTGCTGTTCATATTTCTGCCGTAGAGCCTTTTGCAGAAATCGAAGAAATCTTCATAAGGATTGTTTATGCGCTCCGAGATGATTTCATCTATGAAATTTCTGCCGAGATTTTTAACGGCAAGAAGTCCGTAACGGATATCGTTTCCGCTGACCGTAAAATGAAGATTGCTTTCGTTGACATTTGGCGGAAGCACTCTGATTCCAAGTCGTTTGCACTCAGTGATATATGACGCAAGTTTATTTTGATTATCAAGAACACTTGAAAGCAGAGCTGCCATATATTCACGGGGATAGTGGCATTTGAGCCATGCAGTTTTGTAGGAAATATTGGCATATGCCGCAGCATGGGATTTGTTGAAAGCGTAGTGTGCAAAGCTTTCCATTTCATCGTAAACGGAAATTGCCGTTTTTTCATCAACCCCACGGCGAATGCATCCTTCAACTATGATATTTCCATCATCATCAGTAAGACCGTGAATGAATATTTCACGCTCCGACTCCATTACGGCAAGTTTTTTCTTGCTCATTGCACGGCGCACTATGTCCGCTCTGCCGAGACTGTAGCCTGCAAGCGTTCTGAAAATCTGCATGACCTGTTCCTGATAAATTATGCAACCGCTTGTAACTCCGAGAATTTCCTTTAAAAGCGGATGTTTGTAACGAATATGTGACGGATTGTGGCGACAGTCAATATAAACAGGAATGCTGTCCATAGGTCCGGGACGATAGAGTGCCGTAACGGCTATAAGATCCTCAATTCGCTCCGGTTTTAGCTGAGTGAGAACATTTTTCATTCCTTGGCTTTCAAACTGAAACACACCCTCCGTGTATCCTTTTGAAAACATTTCAAAAACTTTTTTATCGTTTTCATCGACCATATCGGGATTATAGTCGGGATTTTTATGTTTTATCTGCTTTTCTGCGTCATTGATTACAGTTAAGTTTCTGAGCCCGAGGAAGTCCATTTTTAAAAGACCGAGTTCTTCAAGCGCCGTCATGGTGAACTGTGTTACAACATTATCGTCATTTTTTGACAGCGGAACATAGTCGCTGACGGGCTTATCGGTGATTACAACACCTGCGGCGTGCATTGTTGCGTGGCGGGGCATTCCCTCAATGCTCATTGCAACATCAAGCAGTTTTTTTATCTGCGGATCGTTATTGCAGCGACTTCTCAGATCGGGACTCAGTTTCAGCGCTTCCTCGATTGTCATATCATGTTCCATAGGAACAAGCTTTGCAACAGAATCTACTGTCGCATACGGAATTTCAAGCACCCTTCCGACATCTCGGATTGCACCTCTTGCCGCCATTGTACCGAACGAAATTATCTGTGCAACATGATCTTCGCCGTATTTACGCACAACATAGTCGATAACCTCTCCCCTGCGTTCCTTACAAAAATCGACATCAAAATCGGGCATACTGACTCTTTCGGGATTGAGAAATCTTTCAAAAAGAAGATTGTACTTTATCGGATCGATTGCGGTTATGCCTATGCAGTAGGCACAAAGTGAGCCTGCACCCGAGCCTCTGCCGGGTCCGACAGGAATTTGGCATGATTTGCGTAGCTTACAAAGTCATTTACAATGAGGTAGTAATCTACAAAACCCATTTGCGACACCGTGTTGATTTCATATTCAAGTCGGTCAATCAGAGCTTTGTCGGGATTCTCACCATAGTGTTTATAAAGCCCTCATAGCATTTTCTTCTGAAATAATGCAGATGATCTTCGTTATTAGGAACATCAAATCTCGGAAGCTTGCGTACACCGAATTCAAAATCCACATTGCACATATCGGCAATTTTCTGTGTATTGTCGATTGCTTCGGGGTAACTTGCAAACACCTCACGCATTTCATCTTCTGTTTTAAGATAAAATTCCGAAGTTTTGAACTCCATTCTGTCGCTGTCATTGACTGTTCGGTTGGTCTGAATACAGAGAAGAATATTGTGAACCGTGCTGTCCTGTTTTTCGATATAGTGACAATCGTTCGTTGCAACGATGTCAACACCGATTTCACGGGCAATTTTTATAAGGCTTGGAATTATCCTTTTCTGTTCCTCAATTCCGTGGTCTTGAAGCTCTATAAAAAAGTTCTCACTCCCGAACATATCACGGTAAAATTCTGCCTTTGACTTTGCACCGGCATAATCACCGTCAAGGAGCTTTTGAGGAATTTCACCCGCCAGACAGGCAGAGAGGCAGACTAAGCCCTCATGATACTCGGCAAGGAGTTCATCATCAATCCTCGGCTTTGTATAAAATCCCTCCGTAAAACCCTTTGATACAAGCTTGATAAGATTCTGATAGCCTGTATGATTTTTGCAGAGCAGAACCATATGATAATATTTTCCGTAGGATGAGGTCTTGTCAAAACGGCTTTGCGGTGCAACATACACTTCACAGCCGATTATCGGCTTTATACCCTGCTTTTTGCATTCCTTATAAAAATCGACTGCACCGTACATTACACCGTGGTCGGTGATTGCGAGTGCAGTCATTCCTTTTTCTTTTGCGGCTTTTGCAAGTCTGCTCAGACGGCAGGCACCGTCAAGCAGACTGTATTCTGTATGAAGATGTAAATGTGTAAATGCCATTTTACTCACCTGTTGCTTTTGCCTTTATTTCACCGTCTGAAAAACGGAGTGTAAATTCATCTCCGCTGTTCAGCATTTTTGCGGAATTTACCGTCTTACCGTCTTTTTCGGCAATCGAATAACCTCTTGAAAGAATTTTAACGGGGTTGAGTCCTTCAAGTTTAGCGGCTGTCTTTGTGATGTCGGCAGCCTTTTTATTTATTGTTTCCTGAACAAAATGCTGTATTTTCGTTTTGCAAAGTTCAAGAGATTTTTCATATTCAAAAATTCTCTGTTGTGGTGATACAACGGACAGTCTTGTTTTAATTCTGTAAGAGCATTATATTCCTGCCTTAATTTCAATGTTGCCATTGACGAAACATACTGCTTTTGCGATTTATAGTAATCAACAAGCTCCGCAGTATCGGGAACTGCAAGCTCTGCCGCCGCAGACGGAGTCGGCGCTCTGAGATCGGATACAAAGTCACAGATTGTAAAATCGGTTTCATGACCGACAGCGGAAATTACGGGAATTTTACAGTTGTAGATTGCATAAGCAAGGTTTTCATCATTGAATGCCCACAAATCTTCAATTGAACCGCCGCCCCTGCCGATTATGATAACATCACAGGCGTTGTATTTATCAAGTTTCTGTACGGCGTCAATAAGTTGAGCGGGAGCATTCTCGCCCTGAACAAGTACGGGACACATAATTATGTCGCAGACGGAAATCTTCTTGAAAGAATGTTGCGGATATCCTGAACTGCCGCACCTGTGGGAGAAGTAATTACACCGATTGAATTCGGAAACGGCGGAATTTTCTTCTTATGTTCGGGAGCAAAAAGTCCTTTTTCGGCAAGCGTCTTTTTAAGTTGTTCATAAGCAAGCGATAGCGCACCTATGCCGTCGGGCTGCATATCTTCAATATAAAGCTGATACTGACCTGTGGGTTCATAGACTGCAACTCTGCCACGGCAGATTACTTTCATTCCGTCGGTCGGTCTGAACTTTAAATTACGGGCATTGCCGGCAAACATTACGGCTCTTATAACGGATTTTTCGTCTTTGATTGAAAGGTAGATGTGTCCGCTTCTGTAATGGTCGGTTAGGTTTGAAATTTCACCCGTAACAAAGACAAAATTCAGCCTTGCGTCATTTTCAATAATTGACTTTATATAGAAATTCAGTTGTGAAACACTTAAAACTCGTGGTTTGCTAAACTCGGGTGTGTACATCGTTATACTTCCTGTATCCTAAATATGCAATTCCTGCCGAGTTATCTGCCGAAAACTGCGGCGGTGCAAATATTGCATTATATTTTTCTTCAAAAGAATTTTTGATTATCCGATTTGACATTACTCCGCCTGCAAAGAGCAATGGAAGTTCTCCGTATTTTTCAAGCAGTCGCTTGGTCATTTCGGACAAGGTCTGTTCAATATATTTAAGACAGAATGCCGAAACATATTCGGGAGATTTACCCTCGTCAATCAGCTTTTTGGAAAGATTTTCAACTCCGCTCAGGCAACAATCGCAACCCTTGAGAGTTGGTTTCACCTTGATTTTTTCTGTATTTTTAAGGGCAAGCTGTTCAAGCTGAGGACCGCACGGAAATTTTAAACCAAGCATAAGTCCTGTGCGGTCAATTGCCTGTCCTGCATTGAGATCGAGTGTGTGTGCCGCAAGTTCAACGGAAAAGCCCGTGCCGAATCCTTTGGCAAATACTGCCTCGGTTGTACCTCCGCTGACATGGAAAGCGATAAACTGCTTATCAAACAAATCTGTTCTCTGCGAACCGAACAATGCCGCCGAGATATGTCCCTCCTGATGCGAAAATGTGTAAAGAGGAATTTTCATTGCGGAAGATAAAATTTTTGCCGTGTTCTCTCCAACGGTGAAACACGGCATATATGAGCCGTCAACAGGTCTTGGACGGCTTGACGCCGCAATTGCGGCTATTTTGCTTGTATCAACATCTTTCAAAAGTTCTTCAATAAGCGTGTGCAACTGTGCTGTGTGGTGAAACACAGCGTCACTCTGACGAAGTCCGAGCTGACCTTCTTTTACGGGAAGAAGTTTTTTCTGCTGAACCATTTCGCCCGTTTTGCTGTCGTAAAGGGCGGTTGATGTTGTGTAATTTGAAGTGTCAATTCCGAGAAAAAGGCTCATATCACTTCTCCGACTTTCCCGAAAATTCACGGGAATATGTGCCGAGAATACCGTTTACAAATTTGCTCTCGTCGATTGTATATTTCTTGGCAAGTTCAACAGCCTCGTTGATTGAAACGCTCTGCGGAACATTGTCGAGATACTTCATCTCATAGATTGCAAGGCGAAGAATAGCAAGCGACGGCTTTGAAATCCTTGAAAGAGTCCAGCCCTTTTTCAGGTGGCTTGCAATGATTTCGTCAATCTCCTCATGCTTGTCCTCAATGCCGGAAACTACAGCCTGAGCATATGCGCAAACACCGCCTATAAACATTTCAGAATTATCATCTATTGTTTCTTCAAGAGGCTCATCGTCAAAAGACTTTGAGAACAAAAGCATAAAAGCCTGCTCTCTCGACTCACTTCTTGTAAGATTAACCTCTTCCTCAAAAATATCATTAACTTCAATATCATTAGTTACATTGTTCATTTCATTATCCATATTAAGCCCAACTTTTCGTTAAATTAATTTAATAAAGGTAGTTATTATCATCAAGATTATACCATAACTGAAATTGAATGTAAATAAGAATTGACAAAGATATCTGTGACAAATCATTTGAATTTCGGAAATTTCTTTCTGAATAACTCTTCAATAATTTTAGTGCTCTCATCACAGCCGAATGTATCGGACTTTATGCACAAATCGTAGTTATCTGCATTGCCCCATTCGGAAGATGTAAGTATTTGCAATGGTCGGCTCTTTCACGGTTTACCTTTCTGACCTTTTTAAGAGCATCGTTTACGGAAAGATTATCCCTTTCGGAAATTCTCTCTGCCTCGGTATTTTCATCGGCTGATACAAATACATTGAATGTATGCTTTTTGTTTTTGAGAATCTCGTTTGCAAGTCTGCCGACTATTACGCAGGATTCATTCTGTGAAATGGTTTTTATTACATTTTTTTCACGGTTAAAAAGGCTTTCGACATTCGGCATATTTGCGGTATCAAGCGGTCCGCCGTACCACGCAAAGAAATCGTGAAGTAAAGGATTTTTAATTGTCTGTTCATTCTTTTCAATAAAATCAGGAGAATAGCCGCTCTTCTCAACAACAAGTTTTATCAGCTCGTTATCGTAATACTTAAACCCAAGACTTTCGGCAAGTGCCTTTGCAATCTGTCTGCCGCCGCTGCCGTATTCCCTTGACACGGTGATTACATATGTAGGATTCTGCTCATCATCAGTTTTTTCATCAACCTGAACGGACGGAGTCTTTTTAAGAAGTTTATCTCTGTATTTTCCGAAAGCTTTGTTGATAATGCCGAGAATAAATCCGACAAGAAATGCCGCAATTACTGTTCCTGCACCGACACTGCCAAGGCTGTGAATCATAATCAGACAAGCCGCTGCCGACACTACCACCATAGTGATATCAAAACCCATTTTTATCTTTGAAAATTCGATTTTTGTAACCTGTGAAACAGCAGACATTACACCCTCGCCTGCGAGCGGAATAACATCGGCAGGAAGATACAGAAAAATTCCGACTGCGACAATAACGGAGCTTGCAAGCACCATTAAGATTCTGACAATAAGATTATCGGGTGTCGGAAAGAATGATGCAAGGTAGTTGCAGAATGTTGTAAAATAGCCGAAGATAACGCCTACGGGAATCTGCAAAAGGGTTATTAATTTAAAGTTTTTGCGAAGTAACAAAAACTGAATGAACACAAGAACAATGTGGAATATGATTGTTGCCTTGCCCATTTCTATGCCCCATATGCAGGTCATTGTGTATGGGATTGAGCTTACGGGAGATACACCGAGATTTGATTTTACCGAAAGTGCAATTCCGATTGTCATTATAAAAAGACCGATAAAATACATCGGCAATCTGATTTTCATATTTTTTAAATTCATTACATAACTTCCTTTTCAAAATGCTTTGTCATATTTTCATACACTTTTGCAAGCAGACTTTGGAACACTTCCGTTTCTTCTTCTGAAAAGCCGTCTGTTGCAATACTTTCTACGCTGTCAAATTTTTCATTGAGATATCGGACATACTCTTTTCCCTTATCGGTGAGAAAAACATAGAGTCCGGCACACGATAGTTCGTAATCCAGTATTTTGCTCTGATCAGTTTTTTTTCATAAAACTCTTGCTGTTTTGTTTTACCACGATCGTATTCGGATTTTCTTCCAGAAAAGATGTTTTTTGCATTTTTAAACGCCCAGATAAATGTCCAGTCTTTAAACTCATCCTGTGTCAGCATATACTCATACACTGCTTTCGGACTGCATCCATACGTTTTTCCGTTAAAAGAATTAAATACTACTGTTTTCTCGTCAGGAGTCACGCCAAGACCCCGCCACCAATAATAAATTCTCCGCTTGGTATACAGGATTTTCTTCCAGTACTTTCGAAACGTGGGTGCGTTTTCGAATACTGAGCCAGGCGTTTCTTTATCGGGCTTTTAAAGAATCTCCGAATCAGTTTTCTCCTCTTTTTCCGAATTTTCTTTACAATCTTCATCTTTTAACTCCTACTTCTTTCCCAGATCCTTTTTAATCTGTGTTGTGGAAATCTCCGGTGTACGTGGAAGATAAACCACGTCACAGTATTCTTTTAAAAAGTCAAACTTTCCTTCCCAGTCATCTCCGATTACGAACGTGTCCACCTTGAATTCTTTCACATCCGAAATTTTCTGCTCCCAGGACTCTTCCGGAATAACCAGATCCACATAACGGATCGCTTCCAGCAAACTCTTTCTCTCCTCATAGGAGAAATAGCATTTCTTCTGTTTTTCATTCCAGTTAAATTCATCGGTAGACAAAGCAACGATCAGATAATCTCCAAGTGCCTTGGCTCTCTGCAGTAATTTGACATGTCCATAATGAAGAAGATCATACGTTCCATACGTGATTACTTTTCTCATTTTTTTCTCCTTTTTATACCTTTCACCCTCCTATTTCCTGTATACCTGGTAAATATAACTTTTTTCAGAGGGATTTTTTGTTTCTGTCTTTTCATCGAATACACATCATCTTTACCATTCTGCAAATATCTTCGCTGCATGGTTTTTGTTATTTTATTAAATTTTCTTTCAAATTTTCTTTCGATTTTTCGACATAATTCATTTCATTATACAACAAACCCTCTATGGAATTCAAGAACTCTGCATAACTTTTCGGTTTTGGTCCCGGAGTTACCTCATCGTAATCAAAATTAAACCCCCGTGTCTTCAGATATGCTTCCCGGTCATATGGTAAAAATAAAATCGGACGTTCCAGCAACAAATAATCAATATAAATACTGGAATAATCTGTGATCAACAGATCAAACATCGCCAGTACTTCCATAATATCTTCTATCCTGTCCTCATTCAGAAAGCGAATCCGGCTTCCCGGACGATCTAATGCCTTTAGCCACTCATATCCTTCTTTCTCATACAGATGCATACGGATACACATAATACACTGATTTTTTTCCAGAAAATTCTGTAACTGTTCTACCGCTCTTCCACGGTTTTCTCCGTGGAATTCCTCAAACGGAAACAGCCTGGTTTCCCCATCATCCCGGAATGTAGGCGCATATAGAAGCAAGAATCAAATTCCGGAAGCTTTTCTTTTTGAAAAATCTTTTGCATTTGTTCCCGGACATTTATTTTTTCAAATAACTTATCATTTCTTGGCTGTCCCCACACTTTGACTCTTTCCTGTTCCACCAGAAACTTCTGCTCATCACCGGAATCAGCTCTTCTGAAGTAGTAACAACTGCTTCCATAATTATCCGCAAACAGA
>ENA-OQHY01000028-OQHY01000028.1-human-gut-metagenome-genome-assembly--contig:-NODE-28-length-72296-cov-5.675761_pt1 | contig 72296 bp, 69 predicted proteins | sample MGYA00242570_ERZ504733 | MGnify/ENA primary metagenome ERZ504733 (study PRJEB26092, sample SAMD00036219) | human gut metagenome | host: Homo sapiens | study: EMG produced TPA metagenomics assembly of... | reverse complement strand
GAAGATGAAGATTTCTCACAGATTTTATCGCCAATGTATGGAACATACCTTCCTAGTATGCAACCTGCAAAATCGATTCCTGAATATAAGGTGGAAGATAAAAAGGCGAATATGAATCTTTCTGAAACCTTGAGGTACAGCCTCCTTACGTTGTGAACGAGGCTTCTGGTTACGGTACCGGTCAGCTTCCTGATAAGGAGGCTCAGATGTACCAGTGCCAGCTCGACAACCTCTACCTTATCCCTACAGCCGAGGTGCCAGTAACAAACATCTTCCGCGACGAGATACTCGACGAGAAAGATCTGCCTATCAAGCGTTGCGCTTACTCAGCTTGCTTCCGTCGTGAGGCTGGATCTTACGGCAAGGACGTTCGCGGTCTGAACCGTCTGCATCAATTCGATAAGGTAGAGATTGTACGCATCGACAAGCCTGAGCATTCATACCAGTCGCTCAACGAGATGCTCGACCATGTAGAGGGCCTGCTTAAGAAGCTCGAACTCCCCTACCACATCCTGCGTCTTTGCGGTGGTGACATGAGCTTCACATCTGCTATCTGCTACGACTTCGAGGTATGGAGCGCCGCACAGAAGCGTTGGCTTGAGGTTTCTTCCGTATCTAACTTCGAGAGCTATCAGGCAAATCGTCTGCATTGTCGCTATCGCAATTCGGAGACAAAGAAGACCGAGCTTTGCCACACTCTCAATGGTTCTGCACTTGCTTTGCCGCGTATAGTGGCTGCAATCATCGAGAACAACCAGACACCTGAAGGCATCCGTGTACCGAAAGTACTCGTACCATACTGCGGTTTCGAGATGCTCGACGATAAGAACTTTTAATTAATTACAACGGAGATTTGAGAGTTAAGATTTGCACGTTGCGAAAGCGTATGATATTTACACGTATAACAACAGGCAGTCGTAGCTCTCAAATTTTTGTTTTAATTCATCTACAAAGCAAACATCAACAAATCTAATCCGTTACTACCTATGAACAAAATTGTCCTTAAAAAGCAACTTTCTGAAAAGGTATTCCTTTTTGAAATCGAAGCGCCATTGATTGCCAAGAGCCGTAAGGCTGGTAACTTCATTATCGTCAGAGTTGGCGAGAATGGCGAGCGTGTGCCGCTTACTATTGCTGATGCAAGCATTGAGCGTGGCACTATCACTATTGTGGTGCAGAAAGTTGGATTGTCATCAACCAAGCTGTGCGATCTTAACGAGGGCGACTACATCACCGACGTTGTAGGACCGCTCGGCAATCCTACCCATATAGAAAACTTCGGAACTGTAGTATGTGCTGGTGGTGGCGTTGGCGTAGCTCCAATGCTTCCTATCATCCGTGCGTTGAAGGCTGCTGGCAACCGTGTGCTTTCGGTTATCGCAGGTCGTTCTAAAGAACTTGTTATTCTCGAAAACGAAGTTCGCCAGAGTTCTGACGAACTCATCATAATGACCGACGATGGTTCGTATGGCGAAAAGGGTGTTGTGACCGTAGGTATCGAGAAGTTCATCACTCAAGAGGAGCATGTGGACAAGGTGTTCGCAATTGGTCCTCCTATCATGATGAAGTTTTGCTGCCTCATGGCACAGAAGTATAACGTACCGGTTGAGGTATCGCTCAATACTATCATGGTTGACGGCACGGGCATGTGTGGTGCTTGCCGACTCTCTATTGGCGGCAAGACCAAGTTCGTATGTATCGACGGACCGGAGTTCGATGGTTCGCTTGTCGATTGGGACGAGATGTTCAAGCGTATGGGCACTTTCCGCGATGCTGAACGCGAGGAGATGGAGCATTACGAAGAGCATCTGCGTGGCTTTGCAAAGCAAGAGGAACTTCACACTTGCGAGACTTGCATGGATGTAGAGCCGACAACCGAGACCATCGAAGAACTCACCAATCGCGATTCAGAATGGCGTAAGGAGCTTAGAGCAGCAATGAAGCCTGCAGAACGCAAGGCTATTGAGCGTGTAGCAATGCCTGAGCTTGACCCCGTGTATCGTGCGACCACACGTACCGAGGAAGTAAACAAAGGCTTGACAAAGCAGATGCTGTACGCGAGGCTCATCGTTGTCTCGACTGCGGAAAGCCAGCTTGTGTAGAAGGCTGCCCGGTTAACATCAATATTCCTTCATTCATCAAGAACATCGAACGCGGACAGTTCCTCGCTGCTGCCAAGTTCTTAAGAGCACATCTGCTCTGCCTGCTGTATGCGGTCGTGTATGTCCGCAGGAGAAGCAATGCGAGAGCAAGTGTATCCATCTTAAGATGAACGAACCGGCTGTAGCTATCGGCTACCTGGAGCGCTTCGCTGCCGACTTCGAGCGCGAGAGCGGCAACATCGCTCTGCCCGACCTTGCTCCAAAAAACGGTATAAAGGTGGCTGTAGTTGGTAGCGGTCCTTCAGGACTCAGCTTTGCTGGCGACATGGCTAAGAAGGGTTATGAAGTGCATGTGTTCGAGGCATTGCACGAGATTGGCGGCGTATTGAAATATGGCATCCCCGAGTTCCGTCTGCCTAATCACATCGTAGATGTTGAGATAGAGAACCTGAAGAAGATGGGCGTTGAGTTCCAGACCGACTGCATCGTTGGAAAGACGATAACTGTCGACCAGCTCGAATCTGAAGGTTTCAAGGGTATCTTCGTGGGCTCGGGTGCTGGTCTGCCTAACTTTATGAATATTAAGGGCGAGAATTCGCTCAACATCATGTCATCTAACGAGTATCTCACTCGCGTAAACCTCATGGATGCAGCCAACCCGCTCGCCGACACACCTCTTAATATAGGTAAGCATGTGCTCGTTGTAGGCGGAGGCAACACCGCTATGGACTCTTGCCGTACTGCTAAGCGCTTGGGTGGCGACGTTACTCTTGTATATCGTCGTTCTGAGGCAGAGATGCCTGCACGTCTTGAGGAGGTGAAGCATGCAAAGGAGGAAGGTATCAATTTCCTCACATTGCACAACCCGATAGAATATATCGCCGACGAAAAGGGCGCAGTGAAGGCTGCCGTGCTTCAGGTTATGGAACTTGGAGAGCCTGACGCAAGCGGACGCCGCTCACCGGTGCCGGTTGAGGGTAAGACCATTACTCTCGATGTCGACCAGGTAATCGTTGCAGTTGGCGTATCTCCAAACCCACTTGTTCCAAAGTCGATCGAAGGTCTTGAGCTTGGCAGAAAAAACACTATCGCCGTTAACGACCAGATGCAGAGTTCGCGTCCGGAAATTTTCGCAGGTGGCGACATCGTTCGTGGCGGAGCTACCGTTATCCTTGCTATGGGCGACGGCAGAAGAGCTGCTGCGTCTATGGACGAGAAGCTCAGAGGATAAGACAATGAACGGATAGCAAACAGATAACGAAAAATAACGAACGAAATAAAGGAGTCGGAAACAAGCAACCGGCTCCTTTATTTCTGACAAGAATGACAACTTACGATAATAACAATTGAAAGAAAACACAATGTCAGGATTCTACACAATAATACTTCTAATATTAAGTAACATCTTCATGACTTTAGCTTGGTACGGACATCTCAAGCTACAGCAGACTGGCACGTCGAGCCATTGGCCGCTTATAGGCGTCATCGTATTCTCGTGGATGATAGCTTCTTTGAATATTGCTGCCAGGTACCAGCCAATCGTATCGGCTTTCAAGGCAACGGCGGACCGTTCTCACTTGTGCAGCTGAAGGTTGTACAGGAATGCGTCAGCCTCATTGTCTTTGCCGTGATAGCCAACGTAATGTTCCAGGGCGAATCGCTCAGATGGAACCATCTGCTTGCCTTCGTGTTCCTCGTAGCGGCAGTTTATCTTGTTTTCAAATAAGAAGCTATGCCGAAGACTCCCGAACAAATTCTATACCATACGCTATACAAGCGTTTTCAGAAAGCTCTAACAGACTTCTCTATGCTCTCTGACGGTGACCGCATACTTATCGGTCTCTCAGGCGGTAAAGATTCGCTCTGTCTGCTTGAGATGCTTGCACAGCGACAGCGCATTTACAAGCCACGGATAGAAGTAGAAGCCGTACATGTGCGCATGGCGAACGTGAGCTACGAATCAGACACATCTTATTTGGAGTCTTTTGCCAAAGAGCACGGCGTGAAGCTGCACATCGTGCAGACTGCATTCGACGATACCACTCCTTCTGACAAACCTGTTTGTTTCCTTTGTTCGTGGCACAGACGTAAGGCTTTGTTCCGCTTCGCACAAGAAAACGGCTTCAACAAGATTGCACTCGGACATCATCAAGACGATATTATTCACACTGCGATGCTCAACACCTTCTTCCAAGGCTCGTTCTCTACGATGCCAGCCGTGAAGCAAATGGACAAGATGCCTGTGACTATCATTCGTCCATTGTGTTTGGAACACGAAAGAGATATAGCACAGTATGCTCAACTCCGCCAATACGTAAAGCAGAAAAAGGCATGTCCGCACGAGCGTAACACCAACCGTACACAGATGAGACGCATATTTGAAGAAATAGAGAAAACGAACCCCGAAGCACGCTATTCCGTATGGCACGCCTTGCAGAAAGGCGGAAAACTCGTGGAATAACACGGTCAAATTACATTTCGGTTACAAATAGTTGGCTATAAAATTGCCTGTTTGATAGAAAATTCATACATTTGCACTAAATTAAGAATACGGACTATGAAGTTAGCGATAATGACTAAATCCACTTTCTTTGTGGAAGAAGACAAAATACTTGCAGCCCTCTTCGATGTTGGGTTAGACAATTTGCACCTTTATAAGCCAGAGACTTCGCCTATTTATTCAGAGCGACTATTGTCGTTGCTGCCAGATAAAGCCTACGAGAAGATATTCGTACACGGACATTACTACCTAAAGGATGAATATCGTCTTGCAGGAATACATCTTGATAATGCTGCGGAGCCAGTGCCTGAAGGCTATAAAGGTAAAGTCGGACGCACGTGTCGCGACCTCACACAGCTTAAAGAACTCAAAAAACAATCAGCATACATTTTTCTTGGTAACGTTTTTAATAGCCAGTCAGAGCCATTAGAACCTTCTACGTTCACGATGAACGAATTGGAGGATGCTGCCGACAAAGGATTGATTGACAAGCGAGTGTACGCATTGGGTGGAATGAATGTTGATAACATACAAATAGCACGCGACCTTGGTTTCGGCGGAGTGGTTATCCGTGGCGACCTCTGGAACAAGTTCAACATCCACAATCAAATGGATTACAAAGAACTCATAAATTACTTTGAGAAATTAAGAAAGCTTATATATTAAAACCTAACAAATAACAACAATTAAAGATGAGTGAACAAAACTCTTTTTTGGTATTCTCAGGTACAAGCACGAGATACCTTGCAGAGAAGATCTGCGCAAGTTTGGGTTGTCCTTTAGGCAATTTGGTAGTAACCAGATTCTCTGACGGCGAGTTCGCAGTATCGTACGAGGAGTCTATCCGCGGTCGCGACGTATTCCTCGTTCAGAGCACATTCCCGAATTCAGACAATCTTATGGAATTGCTCCTTATGATTGACGCAGCGAAGCGCGCTTCTGCACGCCACATCATCGCCGTTATTCCTTATTTCGGCTGGGCTCGTCAGGACCGTAAGGACAAGCCACGTGTTAGCATCGGTGCGAAGCTTGTTGCCGACCTTCTGAGCGCTGCAGGTATCGATCGTCTTATCACAATGGACTTGCATGCTGACCAGATCCAGGGCTTCTTTGATGTACCGGTAGACCACCTTTACGCTTCTGGTGTTATTCTGCCTTATCTGCAGAGCCTGAACCTGAAGCTGACGAATTTGTTATCGCTTCGCCTGACGTTGGCGGTTCTAAGCGTGCTAACACTTACGCTAAGTACCTCGGTTGTCCGCTCGTGCTCTGCAACAAGACCCGCGCTCGTGCAAACGTTGTTGACACCATCCAGATTATCGGTGACGTTAAGGGCAAGCACGTGATTATCGTAGACGACATGGTAGACACAGCAGGTACAATCACAAAGGCAGCCGACGTAATGAAGGAGGCTGGTGCGCTGAGCGTTCGTGCTTGTGCTTCTCACTGTGTAATGTCTGGTCCTGCTTCTGAGCGTGTTCAGAACTCTGCATTGGAGGAGATTGTTTTCACCGACTCAATCCCTTACTCAAACCGTTGTGCTAAGGTTAAGCAGCTTTCTGTTGCGGACATGTTCGCAGAGACCATCCGCCGCGTTATCAGCAACGAGAGCATCAGCTCACAGTATCTCGTATAATAAACCGTAGATCGTAAGATTTCTATTATATAGATATTGAGATACGAGTAAAATATAAAGGGCAAAAGTAGATTCTCATTTTCTACTTTTGCCCTTTTTCCTGTATATATGCCAATTTATATGCTAGTAACAAGGATCACCCCAAAAGTTTAACACATTAACATGTTTTGTACCTGAAGCAAAGACCGTAGAATCATGTCTATAAACAGAATTGATACAAATACAAAAAAAATCGTACCTTTGCAAGAGACATTGTAGATAACAAGACATTAATAATTTAATTTTAGAAACGAATGATTTAAATAATAACATGCAGATACTATTAGCAAATGCCAAAATCATGTTTGGCAAGACAGACAGAAAGCCACTCTCAACACCACTCTTCCAGACCACAGCCGACATGCTGGCTGCAGAAATGGCAAAAATGAATATGGAGGATTTGGCTCGTCAACTTGATTGCAGTAAGAAGATTGCCACGGAAAACTGGATACGCTATCAGAACTTCGTGGTTGCCGAAAAGATGCCAGCCCTGCTTGCCTACAATGGTCAGGCATATAAGCATCTGCGTGCTGCCACCTTGAGCGAAGAGGCTTTAGAATACGCTCAGAAACATCTCTGGATTACATGCTTTCTCTACGGATTACTCCGTCCCATGGATGCCGTCGTACCCTATCGCATGGAACATTACGTCTCTCTCGAAACCACAAACGATAAACCCATCAACCATTTTTGGAGAGACAAACTGACAGATGTGCTTATCGCGAGCGTGCAAGCTGATGATGGCATTCTCCTGCATCTCTCTACCGAGGAATACGAACATCTTTTCGATTGGAAAAGGGTATGCAAGGAAGTGACGGTTGTTCAGCCTCACTTCTACATACGACAAAAAGACGGCAGTTTGAAGACGCAGGCGGTATGGGCAAAATCATGTCGTGGAGCGATGGTACGCTTTATTCTGAACAATCGTCTCGTCACTCCAGAGGAACTTAGCGGATTCAGTTATGAGTGCTTTGAATTCGCTCCACAGTTAGGTGACACGACCGTTCCTCATTTTGTAAGAGAAGCATGACGAACATAAGCCATAAGAGCTGGGTGATTAGGAGAATTTCACCTGCTCCACTTCTTTAACAAGCGAATCCTTTCCGTTGAGCAAGTAATACTTCACTCTTACTACGTTGTTTATCTCGGCGGATCCTTTCACTTTTATATGTAGAGTTTTGCCATACACGGTGGTGTCTCGGCGCGATGGGTAGGACACGAGTTGCAGGAATTGTTTGGTCGAACCGCTACCGATGTAGTACAATCCAACGCTATCTGCAACGATTGTCGTATCTGCCACCTTTGCTCGCGTCTTCTTGTTTATCAAACCCGTGTCGGCAGGTTCAAACACCGAAGACGCAACCGTATCACCCAACTTCGGCGAAGGAGCGAAACGACAGCTTGCAACAGCAAATCCCATAGCAACGATGCACGCAGCAATTAACAATATCGATTTCATCTTATACTTTTTTTAGAATATACCATTGTTTGAATATACATGTAAGGAAGGAGCTAAAGCCTCCAACCTTCCTACTCCTTCATCGACAGCGATATACGCTGGCGCTTGCAGTCCACTTCCGTCACACGCACTACCACATGCTGATGTAGCTTCACAACATCGTTCGGGTCCTTCACATATCGGTCAGCAAGCTGCGAGATATGTACCAGTCCGTCCTGATGCACACCTACATCTACGAAAGCCCCGAAGTTCGTGATGTTCGTCACGATGCCAGGCAGAAGCATACCCACCTGCAAATCGCCTATCTCGTGCACACGTGGTCGAACTCGAACACCTCAACCGCAGCACGCGGATCGCGTCCCGGTCGCTGCAGTTCAGTCATGATGTCGGTAAGCGTAGGCATACCGACGGTCGGTGTGACATAGGCATCGAGCTTTATGGTCTTCTGCAGGTTCTTATCCTCAATCAGTTGTGCTACGGTACAGCCTTTGTCCTCTGCCATGCGCTTGACGATGTCGTAGCTTTCGGGATGTACGGCACTGTTGTCAAGCGGATTCTTCGCATTCGGAATGCGTAGGAAGCCGGCACACTGCACGAACGTAGCCGGACCAAGACGCGGCACATTCTTCAGTTCCGCACGTGACTTGAACGCTCCGTTCTTCTCTCTGTACTCTACAATGTTCTTAGCTGTCGTGGTGTTCAGACCGCTGACGTATGTTAGCAGATGGCGACTGGCGGTGTTGAGATTGACACCGACGGTATTCACACACGACTCCACAACCATATCAAGAGATTTCTTCAGCTCCGACTGGTCCACATCATGCTGATACTGGCCTACGCCGATGCTCTTCGGGTCAATCTTCACAAGTTCAGCGAGCGGGTCCATGAGTCGGCGACCGATGGAGACGGCACCACGCACCGTGACATCCTCGTCGGGGAACTCCTCGCGTGCGGCTTCAGAGGCAGAATAGACCGATGCTCCGTCCTCGCTGACGACGAAGACGTGTATCTTTGGGTCAAGACCTATCTCCTTTAGGAAAGCCGACGTCTCTCTGCTCGCCGTGCCATTGCCGACGGCTATTGCCTCGATGGCGTATCGATCGACCATGGCGAGCACCTGGCGTGCTGCGCTACGGGTGTCGCTCTTGGGCGGATGCGGATAGATAGCCTCGAAATGGAGCAGTGTGCCCTGTGCGTCGAGACAAACCACCTTGCAACCGGTGCGGAAACCAGGGTCTACACCCATGACACGCTTCTGTCCGAGTGGAGCAGCAAGAAGAAGTTGGCGCAAGTTTTCAGCGAATACGCTGATAGCCTCTTGATCGGCAGTCTGTTTGCTCGACACGGAGAACTCTGTCTCGATGGAAGGCTTGAGTAGTCGCTTGAAAGCATCGTCGGCAGCCTCGGCAACGAGTTTACTGCACTCGCCGTAGCCACGGACGTATTGCGCCTTTATCTTATCCTTGCATACCTCGTCATTAGCAGAGATGCTCACCTTCAAAAATCCCTCACGCTCACCACGACGCATTGCCAACAATCGATGCGACGAACAACGGCGGAGCGACTCTGAGAACTCAAAATAGTCGCGGTATTTCTGCGCCTCCTCCGTATCCGCTTTAGCCTTCACCACCTTCGAGGTGATGACGGCTTCGCGTCTATACACACTTCTTACCGATTTGCGCACATTCTCGTTCTCGTTGACAGCCTCGGCTATAATGAACTTCGCACCCTCAAGAGCCTCTTCCATCGATTTCACTTCGCCTTTCACGAAACGCTCAGCTGTACGATTGATGTTCTTATCGAGTTGCAGCAGAATGGCGTTGGCAAGCGGTTCGAGTCCGTTCTGACGGGCAATGTCTGCCTTTGTACGGCGCTTCGGCTTGTATGGCAGATATATATCTTCAAGTTCGGACAGCGTCCAACAATCTTCAATACGCTTGCGCAACTCGTCGGTAAGTTTGCTCTGAGCCTCGATGGCAGAAAGTATTGTCTCCTTGCGCTTCGCAATGTCTGTGAGTTTCTCGCGCATCAGCGCAATGTCTGACACCTGCACCTCGTCCATGTTGCCGGTCATCTCCTTGCGGTAGCGACTGATGAACGGTATGGTGCAATTCTCGTCGAGCAACTGTAGTGTGTTCTCCACTCCGCGCTGTGGCAAGCCAAGCGCATCAGATATTATTCGTGTAAATGTATTCATCTTGTTTGTTTTATACTACAAATTTAGTGGAAATAGAAGAGAATACAAAATAGAATACGACTTTTTTAGCCTATACTTCTAACTTCTACCTAAGTAAAGTTGATGTTTTACTATCTGCAAGTGGCACTTAAGCATAGCAGATGTGGCACTTAAACATTGTAGAAGTGCCACTTAATCACGATATCTAAAGAGCTAAAGGACAATATGTAGGATTTTTACAAAAGCCTGTCAAGTGAAAAAATGAGAACAGACCACTCGGAGTTTCCACAATCGTGCATTTCATAACATGAAACTCCGAACGGTCTGTTCTCAATTGTAATTAATTATGTCCACTTATCTTCTTTGTAACATAAGCATCAATCACAGCCACAGCCGTAATGTTCACTATGTCACGTACCGAACTCTCAAAGTCGGTAAAGTGGATTGGCTTATTCAAGCCCATCTGAATCGGGCCTATGATTTCGGCATCCGGGTCAAGTGCCTGCAACATTTTGTAGCTGCTCTGTGCACTGCTCATATTCGGGAACACGAGCGTGTTGACGTCCTTGCCCTTCAGACGTGTGAATGGATACTTGTCATCGCGCAACTGCTTATTTAGCGCAAAGTTCACCTGCATCTCGCCATCGATACACAAGTCAGGGTAGCGTTGCTGCAAATCATCGACTGCCGCATGTACCTTAACCGGGCTACCTACCTCGTCGGTGCCGAAGTTAGAGTAGCTAATCATTGCTATGTTAGGTTCCTCGTTGAAGAAGCGTACGGTGTTAGCCGAGAGGCGTGCCACATCGGCAAGAATATGCTCGTCGGGATGGCGGTTGATGAGTGTGTCAGACACAAAGAATACGCCTTTTTTTGTATTAAGGATATGCATTGTTGCAAATGTGCTATACTCCTTACGAATACCAATCACCTCCTTCGCAACCTTGATAGTGTTAGAATACTTAGTGTAAAGACCGGTGATGAATGCATCGGCATCGCCCGTCTCTACCATCATCATACCGAAGTAGTTGCGCTCATACATCTTGTCGTATGCCTCCTCGAAGGTGTAGCCCTGACGTGCACGCTTCTTCGCGAGATGCTTGGCGTATGTGCACGGCGTCCCTGCTCCTGATCGGCACGCATGTCTACGATGTCAATGCCCTCAAGACTTAGCTTCAGACGCTGGGCAAGTCGTTGCAGACGGTCGGGGTTGCCGAGAAGTACTGGATGGCAGATGCCCTCAAGGCGTGCCTGAACGGCAGCCTTCATCATAGACGGGTGACCGCCCTCGGCGAACACTACGCGCTGCGGATGCAGACGGGCTGTGTCGTGGAGGTTGCGCGTGAGCTTTGTCTCCTGACCCAGCAGCTCCATAAGATTCTTCTTGTAGGCGTCCCAGTCGGTGATGGCTTTGCGTGCTACTCCACTCTCCATTGCAGCCTTGGCAACAGCCGCACTCACCTCTGTGATAAGACGAGGGTCGACGGGTTTCGGGATAAAGTATTTCGGACCGAACGTGAGATCGTTAACGTGATATACCTCATTCACGATATCTGGCACGGGCTGCTTTGCGAGGTCGGCAATGGCATGAACGGCAGCCATCTTCATCTCCTCGTTGATAGCCTTGGCGTGAACGTCGAGTGCTCCACGGAAGATGTACGGGAACCCGATTACGTTGTTTATTTGGTTGGGATAGTCGCTTCTGCCAGTAGACATGAGCACGTCGGGGCGGCTTGCCATTGCGTCCTCGTAGCTGATCTCGGGCACGGGATTGGCAAGGGCGAACACGATAGGCTGGTCTGCCATAGAGCGAATCATATCCTGCGAGAGCACGTTGCCCTTAGAGAGTCCGACGAACACGTCGGCGCCCTTCACGGCTTCCTCAAGGGTGTGTACGTCGGTGCGCTTTGTAGCGAACAGAGCCTTCTGCGGAGTGAGATTCGGACGGTCGGCGGTGATAACACCCTTCGAGTCGAGCATCACGATATTCTCCACTCTTGCGCCAAGCGCTACGTACAACTTTGTGCAGCTTATGGCAGCTGCACCTGCTCCGTTTACAACAATCTTTACGTCGGCGATGTTCTTGCCAGCTACCTCAAGCGCATTCTTCAAACCGGCTGCCGAGATGATGGCTGTGCCGTGCTGGTCGTCGTGCATCACGGGGATGTCGAGGGTCTTCTTCAGACGCTCTTCAATATAGAAGCACTCAGGAGCCTTAATGTCCTCAAGGTTGATACCACCGAAGGTCGGTGCAATCTTCTCTACAGCCTCGCAGAACTTCTCCGGATCCTTTTCAGCAACCTCGATATCGAATACGTCGATGCCGCCATATATTTTAAAGAGCAGGCCTTTGCCTTCCATAACTGGTTTACCGCTCATTGCTCCAATGTCGCCAAGACCTAATACGGCGGTGCCGTTTGAAATGACGGCGACAAGATTGCCTTTGTCTGTGTACTTATACACATCGTCCGAATTCTGCTGAATCTCGAGACACGGGAAAGCTACACCAGGAGAATACGCCAAACTAAGGTCGGTTTGGGTGTGGTAAGGCTTGGTCGGCTTCACCTCAATTTTGCCAGGACGTCCACTTTCATGATACTCCAATGCACTTTCTTTTGTGATTTTAACCATTGTATTAAATAATTATTAGATATAGAATTTCACCGCAAAGTTACTGAAAAAGCTTGGATTAAAAGCATTGCTTAAAAGATTGTTTCGCCCGTTTTATTTAAAATAACATAAAAACTCACAACACTTTGAAAGTTTTTTTATACTTTTGTGAAAAATTATTGCGATATTCATCATATTATAAACAAAGATTTATGCACAAGGAAAGTTCTCAAACATGCTATAAGTTGGAATTGCGCAACAGAATACTAAAGGCTGCTATGACAGAATTTTTACACAAAGGCGTGAAGTCTGTAAAAATGGATGACATAGCAAATGCTCTTGCTATATCCAAACGCACGTTGTATGAGATTTACTCTAACAAAGAGGAGCTTCTGCTTGAGGCGGTGCGTATTCATGAGGAGGAGTTCAACGACCACATGGTGCAGTATAGCCAGAACAAGAATCATAGTGTGATGGATATCATTATCGAGTTTTTCTTTGAAAATAACGCCTAAAAAAGCAAGAAATAGCAGAATGATGCTTTTATTTTGAGTTTCAAGTGGTTGTAGCAGTCGTTGGCTTTAAGTGGCATATACGAGGAAAAGCGAAAAACGCAGATTGGAGAAATAGAAACGCTTTCAAATCATTACCTCGCAGAAACGCCCTAATAAGCATTTTTAACGGTGACGGTTCAAATTTCCCCATTTTGCGTAAGTTTTGATTTTGCCATGCAGCTCTCATAGTTTAATTTTGCACCGAACAAAAAAGTAAGAATTATGAGATGCACTTTCAAGACAGTCTTCTATGTAAATGGAAGCAAGGAGAGAAACGGAATTGTCCCTATCATGGGACGTGTGACAATCAACGGAACTATCGCACAGTTCAGTTGCAAGCAGAGCGTTACCAAGGCTATCTGGGATGCCAAGGGCAACAGAGCCATAGGCAAGAGTAAGGAAGCCAAGGAGGTGAATTTTGCGCTCGACAACATCAAGGCTCAAATCGCCAAGCATTACCAACGACTTTCCGACCGTGAGGCGTTCGTTACCGCTGAAATGGTGAGAAACGCCTATCAAGGCATAGGCACCGAATACGAGACCTTGCTCAGAGCTTTCGACAAGGAGAACGCAGCCTTTGCCAAGCGTGTAGGCAAGGACAGAGCCAAGAACACTTACAACAAGTATCTTGTGGTGAGAAAGTACGTTGCCGAGTTCATCAAGTATCAGTACAAGCGCAGCGATATGTCCATGAATGAGCTTACCGAGGAGTTTATCCGTGACTATTGCCTTTACTTGAAAAATGTGGTAGGGCTTGCGCAGTCCTCCATTTGGATTTACTCAATACCTCTGAAACATATCGTTACGGCGGCACACTACAACGGCAAGATACCGAGAAATCCGTTTGCCATGTACCACGTTGACCCAGACCACAAGGAACGTGAGTTCTTGACCTTGGATGAGCTTACTGCCATGACTAATATAAAGTTGGAAGACCCCAATATGGCATTTGCAAGAGACCTCTTTATCTTTGGTTGTTGGACAGGTATATCATTCATTGACATCAAGAACTTGACTGAGGACAATATCAGCATGGTAAACAGTGCTCCTTGGATTGTGTCCAAGCGTCAGAAGACAGGCGTGCCGTTTCAAATCAAGCTGATGGATATTCCTATGCAGATTGTTGAGCGATACAAATCTTTCAGAAAGGGCAACCACTTGTTCAACATTGGTAATCTTGACGGCATCAACAAGCGCATTAAAAAAGTAGCTGTAATGTGTGGCATCAAGAAGCGGGTTTCGTTCCATGTATCCCGTCATAGTTGGGCTGTTTTAGCCTTGGAGTATGGTATGCCGATAGAAAGTGTGAGTAAGATTCTTGGTCACACGAACATCACCACAACGCAGATATACGCTAAGGTGACAAGCACCAAGCTTGACCATGACATAGCAGTCTTTGAAAGTCGAATCAAGGGGCATTTGCCAGTTATGGGAGGAATGGCATGAAAAGGACTGTAATCACCGTGGGCGGAAATGGAATGTTATCCATTCCGTCCAACTTGGAGAACTTGTGGATGAGTGAGGGCGAGTTGGTGGATATGCTTCATGTTACCGCCCCGAAACTCAACTCTGTGATACGAGCCATATATAAAGAAGGTATGTTGTTGATGTCGGAAGTCCAACAGAGGCAAGAACTTTCCAAAGGTATTTGGCAAACATTGTATGGATTCCCTATGGTTGTTGCCATTTGCTTCCGTCTCACCTCTAATGGTGCAGCGCAACTTCGTGATGCCATCTTCAAGAGGTTGTACGGAGCAAAAGAGAAAACTGCCATTGTCCTGCAACTCTACGGAGGGACAAATGCTTTTAGTTGAGAATGGTCGCATCTTTGACGCTTGGATATTCACTGTCGTATTGACTTATTGATTTACTGATTTACTGTCATATAGATTTATTGATTCACAAAATTCTTGATAGGGTGATTTATATTGCACATGAAGAAAAATATGAAATCTCATGCAAGTTTTTGATACGGTCTGCGTTTATTAGATATAAGTGTAACCCTTTAATATTGAAGAAATGTATGAAAATTAAAATGATTCTTATTGCATTAACCGCTTTGCTATCTTTGGCAAGCTGCGGTGATGATGACTCTGGTATTCAACTCACACAAGACGAAATCATTGGTGACATAAATACTGGTAAAAAAATTGTGATTACCTCTCTTACCACCTATACGGAAAGTAGCAGCAAAGTTAATGTAAATGGAGCTAAAGGCAAAATATCAGCAACATCTTCCGATGAAAGTATAGCCAAAGTCTCGTGCTCAACAAATGAAGCAGAGAAAGAAATCTATGTAAGTGGTGTTTCTGTAGGAAATACCACTATCAACATAACCGATTCCGATGGAAATACTGCTGTATTAAAGGTTGAAGTAAAAGATTGGACGGCTCTTTGGGAACTTAGTAGAACAATGTATGTGGTAGATAGAAAATGTTTTGTTGAAGGTGTTTCTTCTGAGGATTCTGCAACTATTGCAGCTGATGCCATAGAGAAAGACTCATACAATAAATATTATACAATACGTACTCGTGATTATATTCCTTTCGGCTCTTATGTAACTAAGAGACTAACCATTACAGATGATAAAGGAAATGTCCGCATGGATGGAATTCTTAAGATTCAGCCAAATGCCGATAACTCCGAAGTTTGGCATTTATTACCTATTGGTAATTATACGGAAGTCGTTTTGGCTACATTTTACTATGACCAAGAAGTATAGTCAAAGATGTGACAGATTATTATAAAACGGCATATCCTAAGATTAAGAAAGTTGAACTACATGCCATTTATGCAGTAGAAGAATTAGAACCAGACAAGTAAAAGTATAATGTAAAATTACTTTTTGTTCATCCCGAGGAAAGGTTTACAAGGAAGCCTTTCTTTGGGATTTTTTCGTTTTATTTTATCCCGAAAGCCTACATCAAGCGCCTTGATTTCCAATCTTTTAACATTGCCGGTGCAAACTTCTCCATTCTGCGCAAGTTTGTGTTTTGCGTTTTGATTTTCCACCCTTACCTTTGCAACTTTAATTTTATCAACTCACAAAGGTTAGATTATGAGCAAGACAAACGACAACAAACAACCTGTAGCTGTGGAAAGAAAACAGCCACAGGCAGCACCTCCGCCAAACGAGGTGTTCATCCGTGTTGGCACTACCTTGTACAAGGTGGTTGACCAACCTAACATCAGTGGTGGAAAGGTAAGAAAGCGCATTCCTTGGAACATGGAAACCTTGCGTCAGGACTACGGCAAGGAGTTCATCAAGTACGTTCACAAGTATGACGGCTTCTGTACCGTTCCAGAACATGTGAACCATCGCACGGTGATAGATGGTTTCCTCAATCTATACGAGCCGATAGGTCACAAGCCAATGCAAGGGGACTTTCCGAACATCAAGAAGTTGGTAAGTCACATCTTTGGTGAGCAATACGAGCTTGGCATGGACTACCTGCAACTACTCTATCTCAAACCTGTGCAAAAGTTGCCCATTCTGTTGCTTGTATCAGAGGAAAGAAACACTGGCAAGACCACATTCTTGAACTTTCTGAAAGCGTTGTTTCAAGACAACGTAACATTCAACACCAACGAGGACTTCCGCAGTCAGTTCAACTCCGATTGGGCTGGCAAGCTGCTCATTGTCGTGGACGAGGTGTTGCTCAGCCGCAGGGAGGATTCCGAGCGGTTGAAGAACCTCAGCACCACACTCTCGTATAAGGTGGAAGCCAAGGGCAAGGACAGAAATGAGATTTCTTTCTTTGCCAAGTTCGTGCTATGTTCAACAACGAGTCCTTGCCTGTCATCATTGACGAGGGAGAGACCCGATATTGGGTGAGGAAGATTTCATCATTGCAAGCGGATGATACCAACTTCTTGGAGAAACTAAAGGCTGAGATACCTGCTTTTCTGTTCCAGCTGCAAGGCAGAACGCTGTCCACCGAACACAAGAGCCGAATGTGGTTCGCTCCCGAACAGATAGCTACTGATGCACTGAGAAGAATCATACGCTGCAACCGCAACAGGCTTGAGGTGGAAATGTCGGAGCTGTTCCTTGAAATTATGGAGAACACCCAAACAGACAGCTTGCAGTTCTGCCTCAATGACGCAATCGCCTTGTTGCAATGCAACCATGTGAAAGCGGAGAAGCACCTTGTGCGAAAGATAGTGCAGGACTGTTGGAAGCTGCAACCTTCCGAGAACGCCCTCACCTACATCTCATACGAGTACAACTATAACAGCTGCGGTCACTACTCGCCAACAAAACGTGTGGGCAGGTTCTACACCGTAACGAGGGACAAGCTAAATAGCAAATAATTTTGTTGAATTGTTGAATATAATGAAAGAAGTATTGAATATCAAGCAATTACGGCTCAACATTTTCTCAACAATTCTCTCAACAAAAGAAAGGGACTGTTGAAAAGAGAAAACATGACGGCTCATGCCTGTCTTTCTCTTATGCCCAGTGATTTTGTTGAAAAGAACCATTTGTTGAGAGTTTGTTGAGCAGATAAGTCTTTGGTTATCATATCAATACATGCTATCCTCAACAAATCATCAGAAATGCATACACCACTTAATCCACAGTAAGACATGAACATTCAAGAAGCAAAGCAAATCAAGATTGCAGACTACCTGCAAAGTTTGGGACACCGCCCTGTCAAGCAGCAGGGCGCAAACCTTTGGTACAAGTCACCGCTGAGAAATGAGAGCGAGGCATCTTTCAAGGTGAACACCACGCTGAACAGTTGGTTCGATTTCGGCATGGGCAAGGGCGGCAACATCATCACCCTTGCGTCATACCTTTACGCAACCGACAACTTGCCTTATCTTCTGGACAAGATGGAGAAGCAAACTCCCCATGTTCGCCCGACCGTCTTTTCTTTTACTCAGCAAGCTACCGAGCCGAGTTTTGAGCGATTGGAAGTGAGGGAACTTAACCATCCTGCACTCCTGCGCTATCTGAGCGAGCGTAAGATTAACCTGTACATCGCCCGAAAGGAATGTGCGGAACTCCACTTCTCGCATAACAGCAAGAACTACTTCGCCATCGGCTTCAAGAACAAGTCGGGTGGTTACGAGGTGCGCAACCGATTCTTCAAGGGGTGTATGTCCCCCAAGGACATCACCCATATCCGACATCAAGGCGAGCCAAGATACGCTTGCTATGTTTTTGAGGGCATGATGGATTATCTTTCTTTTCTCTCGTTACGCTTGGAGAAGTTTCCTGCTTGTCCGTCATTGGACGCACAGGACTATGTGATACTCAACTCCACAAGCAACGTGGGCAAGGCTATTGATGCACTTCATGGCTACGAGCGCATCAGTTGTCTGCTCGACAACGATGACGCAGGACGTAAGGCTACACTTGCCATCGAGACTGCTCTCGGCTACCGTGTGAGGGACGCATCCCACTTGTACAGTGAGTACAAGGACTTGAACGACTATCTGTGCGGATTGAAATCCAAACAGTCAGTACACCAAGTACAGCCTGTTAAGCGGACTGTTCCACATCGTAAGAGAGGCGCAGCTTGGGTATGTGATGTGTTCCTGCCCCAATGGCTATTCTGAACGGAAAGCCATAGCTCAATAGGGCGTTTTCTTGACGCAGTGGCACACCACCGCTAAAAACACCCATTTGAGCAAAGGGGCATCCCCTTTTGAAACCCCGTGAGCCATGCGCAGCGCAATGCGGCAAGCGGAATTGTACAACTCAAAAACAAGTTTATTATGGGACATTTCAGTTTGGATTTCAAGAAGGCAAAGGGCAGCTCTGACGCAAGGGAGTCAGACCACATCGAGCGCAAGGTGATACCCGACAACGCCGACCCGACAAGAACACACCTCAACCGTGAGCTTGTCAAGATGCCGAGCGGTGTGTATGGTCGTGACGAAGCCATCGCCCACCGCATCAAGACGGCAGGCATCAAGCGCAAGATAACCAATGACCAGGTGAGGGTGATTAGAACCGTGCTGTCTGGAACGCACGAGGACATGATGAACATCGCAGCCAATGGTCAGCTTGACGATTGGTGCAACGACAGCTTGAAGTGGTTGCAGGACACATTCGGCAAGGAGAATGTCGTGTCGGTGGTTCTCCACATGGATGAGCACACGCCGCACCTCCACGCCTCCATCGTTCCGATAGTGACAGGCGAGCGGAGAAAGGCGAAGAACAAGACAGCGGAAGAAGGCAAGCGGACATACCGCAAGAAAGCCAATGCCGTGAGGCTGTGTGCCGATGATGTGCTCAACCGTGACAAGATGGTTGGCTATCACGACAGTTATGCGGAAGCCATGGGCAAGTATGGCTTGAAGCGAGGTGTCCGTGGATCGGATGCGAGGCATACCACCACGGCACAGTATTACCGCAACATCAAGCGAGAGACGGAGAGACTTCAAAACTGCATGAAACTGTTGCAATCTGATGTGGAGGAAGCGGAGCGACTGCTCAAACAGACCAAGAGTGAAATCAACACAGAGAAACTACAGGCTGCCAAGACGGAAGCCAAGACCGCCCTTGTGTCGAAGATTGGTTCTCTTTTGGGCAGTGGAAAATTGAAAGAGGTGGAGCAACACAACCGAAAGTTGTGTGAGCTTGTGAAAGACCGAGAGCAATACATTGACGAACTCCATGAGAAAATACAGCGAATGGAGGACAGCCACAGCCAACAACTCGGCGAGATGCAACAGATACACCAAGCAGAGGTCGTAGAATTGAAGAGCAAGCACGCAACAGAAGTTTCTTTGCTCAATGACATCGTCCGCAAAGCCAAGCATTGGTTCCCGATGTTGGAGGCACGTTTGCAAATGGAAAACCTGTGCAGGAAGATTGGCTTCACCGTTGAGCAAATCGGAGTGCTTCTTACAGGAAAGGCTTTGAACTTTAGCGGTTCGCTCTATTCTGAGGAACACAAAAGAAAGTTCAATGTGGAGAATGCTGAAATCAAGGTGTTTTCTGATTCTACTAAGCCGAACCAACTGTTTTTGTATATCAATAGACAGCCTGTTATTGAATGGTTCAAAGTACAATGGAATAAACTAAGACCGTTTAAAAGACAAATGATAAAATATTAGAGAAAGTGAGTTTGCAACTCATAATCATATTACTTTCATGCTGCATAACTTAAAAAAGAGACGGAAAAATTCCGTCTCTTTTAATTATTTGATACGCCCTTCTTTTCTGAGAAGATTGATAAATTTATTCCAACCTTCAGAACGCTTATCTGCATTTTGTTTTGTCTTTTCTAAATTCCAATAATTCGGATAATTATCGTTGAGATAGTATTTGCCATCCTTGTCGCAGAATAAAACCAAATCATCGTATGCACGATTCACTACGGGATTGATATTAGCTGCTATAATGAACAGTGTCTCAGATGAACTTTTTACACTTATTGATGCATAGATTGGGATGGATTTTATTTTATCATATTCCTTAAATTTGATTTCTCTTGTTTTTGGATTGAACCATGCAATATCTAAATCAGTAAAGGCTATAGAATCTTTACCTTGCACAACATTATCAGTGCTTACTTCACATACACCAAATAGTTGTGGTGATGTTTCTGTAAGAAAAGCATCTGCATTAGAGTTGCATGAACTAAATACAACCAATATTGTCAATAATATGATACCCAATAATTTCTTCATCGCTTTATCCTATATGATTTTATCTATTCAATTTACAATTCTAATTCATAAAAGCTACGAAAGAAACAAAATTTTAGTTGCCTCTATACGATAGCTTTTTACGCATTTCCAGCGTAGCATAATTATTCTGAGACAATGCAAGTCTCATGTACCATGCTTTTTTAAATTTACTTTCGCTGCAAATATAATGAAAAAAAACAAATAAGCAAAAGATTTTCTAATATTTGTTGTTGATTTTAATGTTTTTTATAACAATCTTGGCATGTAAATTCCTTCTTTTTTGTACTTTTGCAACCGACAAGAGTTGTTTGACAAGCAAACATATGCACATTGCAGAAATTAGAACCGTTGCTAAATCATTACCTCCATTGAGGTGAAACACTCATAAATCGTTCATTTTAAGCTATTCAGCAGATTTTAGCGTAATTTACAAGAAAAACTACTTGCTATTGCGGACGTATCTCCTTTATTCTTAGTTGAACTACGCAAGTACAAGCAGGTTGTAGCATATCTCGAACAGTTAAATGCTGAACGCCACAACAACGCCTTGCTATTCTTCAGACGTGGTGTAAGAGAGGGGTTCTTCCGTTCGGACATCAACTTCGACATTATTCTTAAAACAAGTTCTGCGTCTGCCAACTACGCTATGGAAACCCAAATGTATAAAGAATATAGCATAACTACAATCATGCACAACACCATTTTCCTTTATCTGCGCGGTATTTGCACCACGAAAGGCATAAAGGAACTTGACGCTGCAATCGCCGAATAAGCATCATATAAAAATTTAATAAAGCCTTAGTAAAACATTCGTACACAAGAATGTACGTACATTTACCAAGGCTTTATTTTGTATATAAAAAAGTACAATTTTATCTTTACAAACGCGTCACAGACTTCACTCCCTTCACGGTGCGCAGCTTCTTCAACAATGCGTCGAGCTTCGACGTGTCGTCGATAAGCACGTTCAGATTGCCGCTGAACAGTCCATCGTGACTGTCGATGTTTATCGACTTCATCACTATCTTTTGCTCCTTAGAGATGATGCTTGTGATGTTGTTCACGATGCCGAGGTCGTCGTTTCCTACAACGCGCAGCGTGATGTTATACTGCGAGGTTCCCTTGCCGCTCCATCTTGCTTTCACTATTCGATAGCCGAAGCGCTTGCGCAGTTCGGGGGCGTTCGGACAGTCCTGGCAATGTATCTTGATGCCGCCGTTCACGGTCACGAAGCCGAATATCTGGTCACCGTAGATAGGATGGCAGCATTGTGCCAGCGAGTAGTCTACGCCTTTAAGGTTGCGGTCGATAACCAGTTCGTCGTCTGACGACTTTGTGCGGAAGCTGTTTGCGTTATTGTCTTTGTCAAGCACAAACTCTTCTGCCGAACGTATCGCAGCGCCCATCTTCTGGTTTGCGCCGTGTTCTTTCTCGGCTATGTATCCGTCCACAACATCGTTGATGTCTATCTTCTCGTCTACGAGTTGTCTGTAGAAGTCGGAAGTCTCCTTGAAGCCCATCTTCGAGATGAGATGGTAAAGCACGCTCTCCTCAAGCTCTATCTTTCGGTTCTTGAACTTGCGCTCGAGCATCTCTTTCGCAAACACTCCGTCCTTCACCTTCAGCTCCTTCAGCGCAAGGCGTATCTTCGACTTCGCACGCGAGCTTTGCACGATGTTCAGCCACTCCTGCTTCGGCGTCTGGTTGTTCTGCGTCAGAATCTCTATTGTGTCGCCCGAGTGAAGCACCTCTCTGAACGAAACGTTTCTGCCGTTTATCTTTCCGCCGACACACTTGTTGCCGACGCCTGAGTGTATGTGGTAGGCGAAATCGAGCACGGTCGATCCTTTCGGAAATTTCAGCAGATCGCCTTTCGGCGTGAACACGAACACCTCGTCTTCATACAGATCCATCTTGAACTGGTCCATAAGCTGCAAGCTGTCGCCTGCTTCGAGCGCTGCTCGTATGTTGTTGAGCCAATCGTCTATGCCCGAATCGCCCTTGATGCCCTTATAGCGCCAATGCGCAGCCAGACCTTTCTCGGCTATCTCGTCCATGCGCTCGGTGCGTATCTGCACCTCCACCCACTTCTGCTCCGGACCGAGCACGGTTATGTGCAGACTCTCGTAGCCGTTCGACTTCGGCACCGAGAGCCAGTCGCGCAGACGCTTCGGGTTAGGCTGGTACATGTCGGTAATGAGCGAGTAGGTCTGCCAGCATTGCATCTTCTCTTCGCTCAGCGGCGAGTCGATGATGATGCGTATAGCGAAGAGGTCGTAGATGCCCTCGAATCCGCATTGCTGCTTCTTCATCTTCTGCCATATAGAGTGTATGCTCTTCGTTCTGCCTTTTATATGACTCTTTATGCCCATGGCGTCGAGCTTCTCGGCGATAGGCTTTATAAACTTCTCTATATATGCGTCGCGAGAGCGCTTCGTCTCGTTCAGCTTCTCCTTTATCATATAGTAGGCGTCGTGCTCAAGATACTTCAGGCTGAGGTCTTCCAGCTCGCTCTTCAGCTTATAGAGGCCCAGCTTGTGTGCCAGCGGAGCATACAGATAGCTCGCTTCTTCGGCCACTTTCTGCTGCGCTTCGTTGTTTTCGGTATCGCGGATATGGCGCATAAGCACCACGCGCTCAGATATCATAATCAGTACCACGCGCATGTCCTCGGCGAACGAAAGCAGAAGGTTGCGAAAGTTCTCGCTCTCTATCACCGGCGACTTGCGGTATAGCTCATGAATGCGTACAAGGCCACGGATGATATGCGCTATGCTCGCACCGTATTCCTTCTCTATCTGCTCGATTGTGAGACTCTCGTTCGCCACACTATTGTATAGCAATATCGACAGCACGCAGTCGCGCTTCATGCCTATTTCTTCGAGCTCGAGCAGAGCCGTGCGAAAACTCATAAGTATAGGATTTAGCCCGAAAACATCTCTATTTATCTTATTCTCTTGGAGTTCTGATTCGATTTGGGCACGTACCTTGACAGCATCTTCTTCCGCATACTCGTCACCCATCAGCGACTTCAACTGCTCGGCTATCTCAAGGAGCGTTGTCCTTTCTTCGTCTGTAAATTTGAACTTTTCTTCCATAATTACTATGTTGTAAAAACATTTAATATGAAGACAAAGGTAAAAATAAAATCTGACAAACAATAGCTTTACACAATTGTTTATTCGTCATTCACAGAATTTATAATTAATTTTGCATATAAATACTAATCTCATATATAATAACAATGGCAAAGATAAAGATCGAGACACCGAAGGGCGACATCATCGTGCGCCTCTACGACGACACCCCGAAACATCGTGACAATATGCTGAAGCTCGTTGAAGAAGGCTTCTACAACGGAACGCTGTTCCATCGCGTCATTAAGGACTTCATGGTGCAGGGCGGCGACCCCGACAGCAAGAATGCGCCAAAGGGCAAGCAGCTTGGTGCAGGCGGCCCCGATTACACTATTGAGGCTGAGTTCACACCTACACACTTCCACAAGCGCGGCGCTCTTGCTGCAGCACGCTTAGGCGACGAGGTTAACCCCAACAAGGAGTCGAGCGGCAGCCAGTTCTACATCGTGCTCGGCGAGAAGTACAACCAGGGACAGCTCAAGCAGATGGAGAAGCAGATGAAGCAGAACCAGGAGACCATCACCTTCAACGACCTTGTGACCTACTACAAGAAGGAGATTATGGAGATGCGTAAGAACCGCGACCGCGCCGGACTGCAGGAGATGCAGGAGCGCCTTATGAAGGAGGCGAAGGAGATATGCAAGCAGAATCCCGTGGGCTTCAGTGCTGAGCAGATGGAGGCTTACACAACCATTGGCGGCACTCCGTTCCTCGATGGCGAGTACACCGTGTTCGGAGAGGTAGAGGAAGGACTGGACGTAGTAGACGCTATACAGAACGCCGACACCGACCGTGCCGACCGTCCTACTGAGACATCGCCATGACTATCACACGTATTGACTAACAATCCATTATGACACCGACAGAAGAGAAAGCACTTACCGTATACAAAGCAAGTGCGGGTAGCGGAAAGACGTTCACGCTATCCGTAGAATACATAAAGTTGCTCATCAAGAACCCGATGAGTTTCCGTTCGACACTCGCTGTTACGTTTACGAACAAAGCCACTGAGGAGATGAAGACACGTATCCTCAGTCAGCTTTATGGTATATGGAAGCAGCTCCCGAAGTCGAAGGATTATATAGAAAAGATAAAGAGCGAACTTGGTGTGACCGAACAGTTTATGTCCGATCGCGCCAAGATCGCTCTTTTTAATATTGTACACAACTACAGCTACTTCCGCATCGAGACCATCGACTCGTTCTTCCAGAGCGTGCTGCGCAATCTTGCACGCGAGCTCGACCTCACGGCCAACCTGCGCATCGAGCTTAACGACCGACAGATTGAGAGCATCGCCGTCGATGAGATGATCGACGAACTGGGCGAAAAGGACGAACTGCTGAAGTGGATTCTCGGTTATATCAAGGAGAACATCGACGACGACAAGAACTGGAACGTCATCGGCTACATAAAGTCGTTCGGCGAGAACATCTTCCGCGAGTTCTACAAGACAAAGAGCAAGGAGCTTAACACATTGCTGCACGAAAAGGTTTCTTCGAGCAGTACACCAAGCGCATCAGAACCATACGCGACGAAGCCGAAGCGGAACTGAAAAGTGTTGCGGCGGAGTTCTTCGAGGCGCTCGAAACAGAAGGCGTTGACATCACCGACCTCAGCTACGGCAAGTCGGGACCTGCCGGCTACTTCATCAAACTGCAGAACGGACAATACGACGAGAGCATCATCACGGCAGAGTGCAGAAGGCGCTCGACGAAGGCTCTGCCGACTGCTGGACGAAGAAGAGTGCACCGCCATCGCTGCGCCACTTCGCCGAGGATACCATCGTGCCGCTTCTCGAAAAGGCGGAATCTACACGCCGAAGCAACTGGAAGATGTACGCATCGGCGGTACTCACGCTGAAGCATCTCAACCAGCTGCGCCTGCTCAACAGCATCGAGCGGAAGGTGCGCGAGATGAACGTCGAGGCAAACCGCTTCCTGCTCAGCGACACCCACACCCTACTCCACTCGCTCATCAAGGATACCGACTCGCCGTTCATCTTCGAGAAGATAGGCTCGCATCTGGAGAACGTGATGATCGACGAGTTCCAGGACACGAGCACCGTGCAATGGCAGAACTTCAAGGTACTGCTCGAGGAGTGCATGAGCCACAGCGAAGAGCACGGCAACCTGATTGTGGGCGACGTGAAGCAGAGCATCTACCGCTGGCGATCGGGCGACTGGCGTATGCTGAACAACATCAAGGGCGAGTTTCCGCAGGTGAGCGACATGCTCGACATACGCACGCTGACGCACAACTACCGTTCGTCGCGCCGTGTCATCAACTTCAACAACGCTTTCTTCGAGCGTGCCGCCGAGATAGAGTTCAACGACCTTAAGGAGTGCTGCGGCGAGGACGACATGCAGCTTGCCGAACAGCTGAAGAGTGCGTACGCCGACGTGTGCCAGCAGGTGCCCGACAAGCGCGAGGACTCCGGATACGTACACATCGAGCTGCTTCCGCAGGACGACTACACCGACATTACGCTCAACAAGACGGTCGAGACTGTAGACCATCTGATAGAACTCGGCGCCGACCCTTCTGACATAGCCATCATCGTGCGCTCCAACAACACCATACAGCAGATTGCGGAGCACTTCGCCTGTGTGCGTCCCGAACTGAAGATTGTGTCTGACGAGGCTTTCCGTCTCGACAACTCTACGGCGCTGAACATCCTCGTAGCGGCGATGCACTCGCTGACGCACCAGGACGACAAACTGACAAGGGCGTACATAGCAAAGGCTTACCTCACGAAGGTGAAGGGCGTAGACCTCGAAGCTGCCAACCGCATGGTTTCTACCGAGGAGGGCGTAGAGGAAGCGTTGCCTGCCAGCTACCGCGACCACAACGACGAACTGCTCCAGATGCCTATCTACGAACTTGCCGAACGTCTTTACAAGATATTCAGTCTTGAGCGCATCGTGGGCGAAGACGCTTACGTCTACGCTTTCTTCGACTGCCTCACCAGTTTCCTCACCTCAAACACGGCCACGCTCGACGACTTCGTTGAGGAGTGGAACGAGAACTTCGCGTCGAACACCATCCAGGCACGCTCCATCGACGGCATACGCCTTATCACCATACACAAGAGTAAGGGCTTGGAGTTCAAGCACGTCATCATTCCGTTCTGCGACTGGCGCATGGAGAAGACCAACACTATATGGTGCGAGCCTACGGAGGCTCCGTTCAACGAGCTGCCGCTTGTGCCGGTAGACTTCAGCGCAAAGCAGATGATGGGCACTATATACGAGCGCGACTACATCGTGGAGCATCTGCAGAACTGCGTAGACAACCTCAACCTGCTCTACGTAGCGTTCACGCGCGCCGAGCGCAGCCTCATCGTATTCGCACGCCGCGGCAACACATCGCTGCGTTCGTACGTGATAGAGCAAGCAATAAGCAACATGCAGCTGCCCGACTGCTCGCTCGAAGGCGACCTCAACACCTCAGGGGGTGCACTTAAAGGGGGTGCACTTGTCTCAAGTGCACCAAAAACAAGTGCACCAACCAATCTCACCACCTCACCATCTCACCACCTCACCCTTACCTACGGCGAGATAGACACCACCAAGGAGAAGAAGAAGGCTGAGGAGCCGAACATCTTCATGCCGCACGTGGAGAACATCGAACTGCCGATGAAGACCTACGCCTCGAACGTAGAGTTCAAGCAGAGCAACAAGAGTCGCGACTTCATCAACGACGAGGCTGACGACGAGCAGGCCGAGCAGCAGTCGTACATCAAGACGGGTCTGCTGCTCCACTATCTGTTCTCTAACATCGAGACCGCCGACGACGTAGACAGTTGTCTGCACGACATGGAGATGGAAGGTCTGTTCGACGAGAGCGTCATCACGCCTACCAAACTGAAGAACATGCTGCACAAGCGCTTCTCTAACCCAAAGGTGAAGGAGTGGTTCGGGGGCGGCTGGACACTCTTCAACGAGTGTTCCATCCTCAGCTACGACCCACACACCGACAAGCTCACGGAGCACCGCCCCGACCGCGTGATGAAGCGCGGTGACGAGGTGCAGATCGTCGACTTCAAGTTCGGCAAGCCGCAGCCCGAGCACACCGACCAGGTGCGGCGCTACATATCGCTCATGCACAGCATGGGCTACACCGACGTGAAGGGCTATCTCTGGTACGTCTATTCGGACAACATCGTTGAAGTATAACAATAAAAGGAAAACAACATGAACAAGACATTCTTAGAATATGTCGCAGAAGATATAATCAGCAAGTACGGCACCGACCTCTCGCGCATCGCCGTCGTGTTCCCCAACAAGCGTGCCGCTCTGTTCCTCAACGAGCATCTTGCGCGCATTGCTGGTCAGCCCGTATGGAGCCCTGCGTACATCACCATCAGCGACCTCTTCCGCCAGCATACCGACCTCAAGACCGCCGACACTATAAAACTGATATGCGACATACACAAGTCGTTCACGAAGTGTACGGGCATCAGCGAGACTCTCGACCATTTCTACGGCTGGGGACAGTTGCTGCTTGCCGACTTCGACGACATCGACAAGAACATGGCTGACGCCGACAGCATATTCTGCAACCTCAAGGACATTCACGAGCTCGACGACATATCCTATCTCGACAACGAACAGAAGGAGATGCTTGCGCGTTTCTTCGCCAACTTCAGCGACGACATCGACTCCGAACTGAAGAAGCGTTTCCTCAGTCTGTGGTCGCACTTCGGCGACATCTACCACGACTACAACCGCCGCCTCACCGAGCAGGGCATAGGCTACGAGGGCGCCATATATAGAAAGGTGGCAAGCGAGCAGACGCTCCACCTAAAGTACGACAAGTATCTGTTCGTAGGCTTCAACCTCCTGCAGAAGGTGGAGCGTGTGCTGTTCAGCGACTGATGAAGGAGGGCAAGGCGAAGTTCTACTGGGACTTCGACGAATACTACATGCCCTCACCATCTCAACACCTCACCACCTCACCATCTCAACACCTCACCACCTCACCATCTCAACACCTTAACCTCTCCAACTTCCCCAACGAGCTCGACAACACCGACCGCGACATCTACGCCAACATGCGCCGACCGAAACGCATACGCTTCATATCCTCGCCCACGGAGAACGCGCAGGCGCGCTTTGCGAGCAACTGGCTTCTTGAGAACCACCGCTACCGTGCCGGCCGTAAGACAGCCGTCGTGATGTGCGACGAGAGCATACTGCTGCCCATAATGCACAGCCTGCCGCCCGAAGCCGACAAGGTGAACATCACGAGCGGTTTTCCCCTCGCCATGACGCCCGTAGCCTCGCTCGTGATGCTCCTCTTCGACCTCTACACGCTCGGCTTGCGCAAGAAGGGCACCGCCTTCAACCCCCACTACCTTAAGAAGCTCATGGCGCATCCCTACGCACACCACCTCACCATCTCACCACCTCACCATCTCACCATCTCACCATCTCACCACCTCACCATCTCACCCATCCTTCACCACATTGCCTCTCTCATAAAGCAGGTGGGCATAGCCACAAAGCCCGAGGGCGATGCACTCACGCAGGAGTCAGTCTTCCGCATGTACACCATACTCAACCGCCTCGCCACATTAGCCGACAGCGGCGACCTCCTCGTCGACAACACCACGCTGCGCCGACTCGTCTCCCAGCTCGTCAGCTCCTCGTCCATACCCTTCCACGGCGAGCCCGTTGTGGGCGTACAGATAATGGGTGTGCTCGAGACGCGCAACATCGACTTCGACCACCTCCTCCTCCTCTCCTGCAACGAAGGCAACATGCCCAAGGGCGTCAACGACTCGTCGTTCATACCCTACTCCATACGCAAGGCGCACGGACTCACCACCATCGACAACAAGGTGGCTATCTACTCCTACTACTTCCACCGCCTCCTCCAGCGCGCCGGCGACATCACCATCGCCTACAACAACTCCACCGACAACGGACACACCGGCGAGATGAGCCGCTTCATGCTGCAGCTGCTCGTAGAGAGCGGACAGCAGATTGACCACTACAGTCTGACGGCAAAGAACCAGCCGACGCCTCTGATGCCGAAAGCCATAGAGAAGGACGAGACTGCCCTCAGCAAGCTCGAGGAGATGAGCCGCCTCTCCCCCTCAGCTATCAACACGTACATACGCTGCCCCCTCGCCTTCTACTACCAGTACATAGCCCACATCTCGGAGCCCCACCCCGACCCCGAGACCATCGACAACCGCCTGTTCGGCAACATCTTCCACCGCGCAGCCTACCTTATATATAAGGACATCACCGACCGCAGCCCCCTTATCGAGAAAGCCCACATACAGGCCTACCTCAGCAACCGCACCCTCCTGGCAAGCGTCGTCGACCGCGCCTTCGAGGAGGAGGAATGCAAGACCAACAACGGACTGCAGATTATCAACCGCGAGGTGATAATAGAGTATGTCACCAAGCTCCTCAAGATAGACCAGCAGCTCTGCCCCTTCTCCATCCTCGCCATGGAAGAAGAAGCAAAAGTCTACACCTCCCTGTCCTTCACCACCCCACCATCTCACCACCTCACCACCTCACCAGGGGGTGCACTTGTCTCAAGTGTACCAACCAAGCAGTACAACCTCACCATCGGCGGCATCATCGACCGCCTCGACATCCTCACCGACAAGCAGACAGGCAAGCCACGCATACGCGTAGTCGACTACAAGACCGGCAACCAACCCTCCAGCCCAATCAAGAACATCGACGAAATCTTCGACCCCAACAACATCCGCAGCAAGCACTCCAACTACTTCCTCCAGGCGATACTCTACTCGCTCATCGTCAGCCGCTCAAAACGTTGGAACCCCACTGGCCACCCCGTCAGCCCAGCCCTGCTCTTCATAAAGCAAGCCGCAACCAACGACTACGACCCGACGCTCTGCATCGACAAACACCCGATAAGCGACGTGACGGTCTACGAGGAGGAGTTCCTCACAAAACTCAAGGAAACCGTAGCCGACATGTATTCCCCCGACGCCGCCTTCACGCCCACTGACGACAGAAAGAAGTGTGAGCTTTGCCCGTACAGAATGCTCTGCGGACTATAGTAACTCTTTGCAAAAGTCATCGGCACCCGTACGCCGTCCGATCAGACCCCGAACGCAACCCAATCGGACGGCGAACGCAATCCGATCGGACGGCGGACGCAACCCGATCGGGCAGCGAACGCAATCTAATCGGACGGCGGACGCGAACGGTGACGTTTCGACGGAAACAATTAATGTTTTTGAGTTAATTATAGGAAAAGAACATCTCAAAAACATCGAATATAATTCCACTTATTCAATTCATTGGCATGATGTTTGCGATAAACAAAATACCACCAAGCCCTTTTGCCAAAAGTTATTATTAATCTAAATTGGAATTTATGGAAAAGACAGAATTGTTTGTTTGCAGATGTCATGATGTCAGCCATCAGTTGGTTTTAGAGACTCTTGAAACGGAAGAAGACGAGGAACGCGTTGTTTATGGAAGTTTCCATCTTGTTCATCTTGAATTTTGGGATAAACTGAAAAGTGCTACTAAATATCTCTTTGGCAGAAAGCGTAAGGATGGTGATTTTGACGCGTTGTTGTTACGTTCTGAAGATGCTGACAGACTGGCATGGTTTGCCAACTATTTGGATGGTGGAGTTTCGGCTATAGATAAGGCCGTCGCTCCCTTCGGTTTCACATTCTGCAGCAAAGAGAATGTGTATGAAGTGGCCCTTGAAGCTTATCAATACACGCTCAACGACGGAAGCGTGCAGACCGAGTACGAGATGTCGGTATGTGTGTCCATTAAGCCTGGCAACGTATTCTACAGACTATATCGCACCGCCAAATATCTATCCGGCTACCACTCCTGCTACGGCGACTTCGACTCCTTTGAGTTTATGCCGACTGATGCTGCGAAGCTTCATCGTATGGTGAGCGGATTGAGAGCATGTTAAGATGGCAAAAGAGCAGCCCCTGCTTCAATGCCATAAAAGAATATTCTTGTTTAAGCCACTACTACCCCATAAATCCTAAAGCATCTCCCAAATAATAAAATTTCCCACGGCGGGCAGAGAGGCTTGCCGTGGGATTTTACTATAGTTCGGACAGAAGCACCACGCCCACACGAACCTTTGCGCCACAATGAGGGCAGAAGGCGGTGGTGTTGACTACGGGCTGTACGTCTTTCTTATTTTTGTTTCGCTCCTCGTTTTCGTTATTCAATAAAGGAACGTTATCCTCAGTGGCTTCCAGTCCGTCTATTGGATAAAAAAGGTCGGTGATATCGCAATCCAATTTTTCACAAAGGTCTTCCAAACGCTTTATGGTGGGATTGCCCTTGATGTAGTTCTGAATGATGTTTTGTGTCTTTAGGTCAAACTTCTGACAGAATGACGTAATGGTGTAACCGCGCTCTGTGATGGCGCGACGGATGTTGATTTTTGTTCTCATATACGTTGATGTATTATTTGGGGTATAAATTTAATATATACATTTAACGTATGCAAGTAAATTCGCAAAAATTATTGTATAGATTTATTTTGCGTAGAATCGTATAATTTTTTAATCTATGCGCCACTTAAATAATGGGCGCATTTTGAATTCAGCTTGACCAGTGTGGACAACAAGGTAATGATTGGCAACCTCGACATCTCGGGGGCGTGGTAGCCGGCGAATCCACCACTGGCGACTCGCAAGGTCGGACAACAGCGAGAAGGACGAATAAGCCCGTCCGCAAACAGAAGCATCAGAGAGGATGACTAACGGACTTTTCACACAAATGCGGAGAGGCTTCCGTGGGATTTTTAATGTTCGGGCAGAAGAAGCACACCCACACGAACCTTTGCGCCACAATGAGGACAGAAGGTTGTGGTAATTACCTGCTGTGCCCCATCTCGAGCGTTATTGTCTTGTTCCTCTTTCTGGTTGCTGTTTAGCGTGTCTTCTTGATCGCTATTTTGTACAGATTCTTTCTCGGCAGCTTTGGATGCGTCTAAAGAGCATGGTGTTTCATAATCATGTTGCACGACATTATAGCCCTCCTCTGCTTTTTCATCCAAGTCGTAAAAGAACTCGCGAGGGTCAACGCTCAGTCCCTTTGCCAAAGCAAGCAGAGTGCTTGTTTTGGGATTGTTACCAATACTTTTCTTTATGTTCTGTTGTGCTACACCCGTACCTCGGCAGCTCTAACAAGAGTAATGTCGTGCTCTTTGAGATAGCGGAGCACATCAAGTACTATATTCATAACTTTATCTATTTATAATTTCCGTTCGTAAAAGTAATACTTTTTATTATATTAGCAAATAATATTCGATCATTAGTGTCCCATTAAAATTGGGACACTAATGTTTTTGCTTATGAAAAGAATAATAAGAGTTCTGATGAATGTCATTTACCGGCTTGATATCTTTCACAAGATGTTAAATAAGATAATTCTTGTTAAACAAAACATATTTAATCTCTCATGTTTATACCTTTGCGAACAATTTGATAATCCAAAGGATAACATTGTTTAATAAAAAAAGAGAAAAACATGAGAGAAGATACAGAAAAATCGGTAGTCTGCAACCATCATCGAATAAGCTTCTTGGGGTTGCTCGTCACTTTAGGCATCGTGTTTGGTGACATCGGAACATCCCCACTCTATGTGATGAAGCCATCCTGCATACAGGCGAGACCATCGACGAGAGCACCATCTCGGTGCATTGTCATGCATCATCTGGACACTCACTCTACAGACCACCATCAAATATGTATGCGTGGCTCTGCGAGCCGACAACAATGGCGAAGGAGGCATACTCGCCCTCTACGCCCTGCTGCGCCGACTCAAGAGCAAGTGGATTTACATATTGGCCATCATAGGCGCCAGCACCTTGCTGGCTGACGGAATCATCACCCCTGCCATCACGGTTACCACAGCCATCGAAGGACTCGAAAGCATCAGTCCTGATCTGCCGGTCATCCCAATTACACTTGCCATCATCACCATCATCTTCTTCGTACAGCGGTTTGGCACAGAGAGCATAGGCAAGTCGTTTGGAGTATTCATGCTGCTATGGTTTCTGCTGCTGGGCGTGGTGGGAGCCGTCAGCATCACGTCTTACCCCATGATTCTGAAGGCTTTCAATCCCTATTACGCAGTTGTTCTGCTAACACAATCGCCTGAATGGTTCTTAATCCTGGGCGCCGTGTTTCTCTGTACTACCGGTGCCGAGGCTCTCTACTCCGACTTGGGACATTGTGGCAGAAAAAACATCACCATCAGTTGGGCGTTTGTAAAGACCATGCTCATTCTCAACTATCTGGGACAGGGCGCTTGGGTGCTGAACCATGTGCCAACAGCCTTGTCCGTGAATCCGTTCTTTTCCATAATGCCGCAGAGCATGCTGATCTTCGCCATCATCATGGCAACGGGTGCGGCAATCGTGGCAAGTCAGGCACTTATCAGCGGCACCTTCTCTATATTGAGCGAAGCCATGAACCTGCACTTCTGGCCGCGTATGCGTATAAAGCATCCTACTCATGTAAAGGGACAACTCTATATCCCGATGATCAACCTTGCCATGTACATCGGCGTGGTTCTCATCATCCTTCTCTTTCGCGACTCCTCACACATGGAGGCTGCGTACGGACTCGCCATTACCATCACCATGCTGATGACCACCCTGCTGCTCGGTTTCTACCTGCACAGCAAGGGCGTGGCACGAGTCCTCACGATATTGTTTATGGGCGCATACTGCACAATCGAAGTCATCTTTCTGGCAGCCAACCTGTCAAAGTTTCTCGCTGGAGGATGGTGTACGATGCTCATTGGCGGAATCCTGTTCCTAATGATGTATGTATGGGTTCGGGCCATGAAGATACGACGCCATTATGTCTGCACCAAACCGCTGGATGACTATTATCAGATTATCTCCGACATAAAAGCCGACGAGAGCATCCCCAAGTACGCCTCCAATCTTGTCTATGTAAACCATGCCGACAAGGAAGGCGCCGTAGACGACAAACTGCTCTATTCCATCATCAACAAGCAGCCCAAGCGTGCCGATCATTACTGGTTTATAAATATGGAGTTTGTAGATACTCCAGACACGCTTGAGTACAGCTGCAAAACTCTGGTGCCAGACACTCTCTATAGTGTGACGATGCACATAGGTTTCCGCATTGAGCCTCGTGTGAGTCTATATCTGCGACAAGTGGTGGAAGACCTTGTGGCAAGCAAGAAGGTAGATTTAAAAAGCACCTATCCTTCGCTTCGTAAGAACGGAATACCTGGCGATTTCCGATTCATCATCATTCATCGTGTATATTATCCAGAGAGTTCCGCCAACCGTCAGCAGAACTTGTTGATGAGTTTCTACGCTCTTATCAGCAAGATAGGCATCGACGAGCCTAAGGCATTGGGGCTCGACACTTCTATGGTGGTCGTAGAACGTGTGCCGCTCATCATCAGCCAACGTAACAGAAGCATCAGGCGCATAACGCAGATTGTGGACAAAAAGAAAGAACAGAAAGAAAAAGAATGTTTCTAATAAACCTTTGCGAACGATTTGCGTCTAATTGAATGTATGGTATTTGTAAATCTTTAATTTGTAGCTTATGAACAGAATTATGAGAATTTTGATGATTGCCATTTGTTGCATGATGTCATTCAATATCGTAGCAAATGCGGGCAACGACAAGCCTATCAATGTTAAAGAACTCCCTGCCAAGGCTCAGACCCTGCTCAGCAAACACTTCAAGGGTCAGAAGGTGATGCTTGCCACGATTGAGTCCGGCGTTCTCAGCAGAAGCTATGACGTTGTTCTGCGGAATGGCACAAAGCTGGAGTTCGACAAGAAGGGCAACCTTACTGAGATTGACAGCAAGCAAGGCATCGTGCCCAGCCAGCTCATCCCGCAACCCATCAAGAACTACTTGAAGGAGAACTATAAAGGAGCAGCTGTGAGAAAGATAGAGCTGAACACGAAGGAATACGAAGTGGAACTGACGAACGGAATTGACCTCACCTTCAACCGGCACTTCCAACTCATTGATATCGACTGATCGGCAGGATAAGTCCCGCATGTCGTTTCCGGTTAAGATACGATGTAACATCTCTCGTTATAGCAGCATCCCTTTTGTATGCAGTGCAAACATAGCCGTGTGTCACGGCTCCATTTGAAAATACAAAATATGGGCATGGTCAACCGTCACGGTTGTTCATGCCCATTAACGTCCATTATGATTTATTCAATAATTAATCACGTCTATTTTAGCTTCTTGTAACCGTAAGCAGCGTTATCCCCCAACTGCTCTTCGATACGGATAAGCTGGTTGTACTTTGCCATACGGTCGGTACGGCTCATCGAACCGGTCTTGATCTGACCCGAGTTTGTTGCCACAGCGATATCAGCGATAGTCGTATCCTCAGTTTCACCAGAACGGTGCGATGTAACAGTTGTGTAGCCATGGCGATGAGCATCTCTATCGCATCCAAAGTCTCGGTAAGCGAACCTATCTGGTTCACCTTGATAAGGATAGAGTTGGCAGCACCCATTTTGATGCCCTTCTCCAAGAACTTCACATTCGTAACAAAGAGGTCGTCACCAACCAGCTGGCAACGGTCGCCGATGGCAGCCGTAAGCTTCACCCAGTTGTCCCAATCATTCTCGTCAAGACCGTCCTCGATGGAATCAATAGGATATTTGGTGATCAGTTCTTCCAAGAACTTTATCTGCTCTGCAGCCGTGAGCTTCTTGCCGTTGGGATCCTTCTTCTTGCCGTCCTTCAGCTGGCGATAATCGTAATACCATTCACCATTCTCCTGAACAGCAAACTCGCTGGCAGCGCAGTCCATTGCTATCTTCACATCCCTTCCCGGCTCATAACCGGCATCCTTGATTGCCTGACAGATGCTCTCAAGCGCATCCTCTATACCATTGAGTGCAGGAGCGAAACCACCCTCGTCGCCGACAGCAGTAGAAAGACCGCGACTCTTCAGGAGCTTGGCCAAGGCATGGAACACCTCTGCACCCATACGGATGGCCTCTCTCTCATTAGGAGCACCCACAGGACGGATCATAAACTCCTGGAAAGCGATTGGCGCATCAGAGTGAGCACCGCCATTGATGATGTTCATCATAGGAACGGGAAGGCTGTAAGTATTGCAACCACCGATATAGCGATACAACGGGATGTGGAGATACTCCGCAGCAGCATGAGCCACTGCAAGCGATACGCCAAGAATAGCATTGGCTCCCAGGTTTGACTTGGTCTTGGTGCCGTCCAACTCCAACATCTTATGGTCGATAGCACGCTGCTCCAAGGCAGAGAAACCGACCAAAGCCGGTGCAATCACGTTATTCACATTCTCTACAGCCTTTAATACTCCCTTGCCACAATAGCGGCTCTTGTCGCCATCACGAAGTTCCAAAGCCTCATTCTCACCTGTTGAGGCACCAGACGGGACTGATGCGCGACCAACGATGCCAGACTTTAATGACACCTCAACCTCTACTGTAGGATTGCCACGAGAATCCAAGATCTCTCTTGCATGAACATTTTCGATAATCATAATACAATAATCTTTATAATTATAAAACTTTTATATAAACCGCATGAACACAACTATCGGTCGTGTAAATACGATTCTTTTCCGAATGCAAAAATAGTAATCATAATAGAAACCACCAAATTCGAAGCGTCATCAAAAATAGGTATTTCACTAAAAACGCCCAAATGTAGATATGGCATATTCTCTGTATTATGCTAACAATGGTGCTTTATGGAGTGATAGGGTAAAAGAAATATACTAACAAAACAGAAATTCCACGGCATTTAGTTAAAGAATACCAACATCCGACCTCAAAGGAATAAAAATAGCCACAAAATAGATATCTTTGCGCTGTAAATGACACACCGATTATACATACACCATAACGCCCTTCGTTTATAGTAAGTAGTCCAAACACCCCTTTTCCAGACAACTTATTATTAACGAATCAAATATTTCATGGGCTTAATCATTTTATATTTCTTAAGTGCTCTGTCACTATCCTTTTTATGTTCCGTCCTCGAGGCAGTACTCCTATCCACTCCTATGTCGTTCATCTCGATGAAGGAGAGTCAAGGCAGCAAGACAGCCTCCTTGATGAAACAGTACAAGAACAACGTGGACCGTCCCGTAGGCGCAATCCTCTCGCTCAACACCATTGCCCACACCATCGGTTCGGCAGGTGTCGGCGCAGAGTCGATGAAACTCTTCGGCGAAGAATACTTCGGACTGATATCAGCCATTCTCACGCTGTTGATCCTTGTGCTTTCCGAAATCATCCCCAAGACCATCGGAGCATCCTACTGGCGTTCGCTCGCCATGCCTTCCACCAAGACTATCCGCGTGCTCATCTTCATCACCTACCCGCTCGTTCTGCTCTCAGAGCTAATCACAAAGGTCTTCACCCCGAAGGCGCATCAAGCCTCCGTGAGCCGCGAAGAAGTGTCGGCGATGGTTGACGTAGGCACCACGGAGGGCATCTTCCGCGAGTCAGAAAGCAAGATTATCAAAAGCTGCATCCGTCTGGCTGCCGTTAAGGCACGCGAGGTGATGACACCATCCATTGTGGTAGAATCTGCCAACGTGAACCTTACCATCAAGGAGTTCTACGAGCAGCAGACATGGAATTTCTCACGCATACCCGTCTACGACAAGAGTAAGGAATATATCATCGGCTACGTGCTGAAAGACATGGTGCTGAAGAAGTTGTCGGACGACAAGTTTGAAACCAAACTCTCCGACTCATGCGTCCGATACTTTCCTTCAACGAAGACGATTCGGTATATCAAATATGGGAGAAGATGCTGGAGAAACGCGAGCACATCTCCATCATCCTCGACGAATACGGCTGCCTACGTGGCGTGGTCTCAATGGAAGACATCATAGAAACCATGACCGGCGTAGAGATTGTGGACGAGGATGACGTGGCTGTTGACATGCAAGCTTTCGCAAAAGAAAAGTCGCGTAAGATGTTGCAAAAAGGAAAACAGCAAGAATTCATGCCACAAGTAAACATCCAACATTAAGAGCGCAAAGAGTTTGCTCATCTCAGATTGAATACATATCTTTGCAACATAAAACAAAATAAAAACAAAACAACCCAATTATGAACATAGGAGACAAAATACCCGAGATTCTTGGCATCGACCAAGACGGACGTGAAATCAAGGCAAGCGACTATCAAGGTCGCAAAATCGTACTTTACAGCTATCCCAAGGCAAACACCAGCGGATGCACAGCCGAGGCATGTTCCCTCCAGGCACACAAAGAAGAGTTGGCAGCTGCCGGCTACGACATAATAGGCGTCAGCAAGGACAAACCAACCCTGCAGAAGAAGTTCGCCGACACTCAGGGACTGCAGTTTCCGCTCATCGCCGACACCGAGACCACACTCTTGCAGCAACTTGGTTGCTGGGGCGAAAAAGTAGCCTGCGGCAGAAAACCATCGGCATCCTGCGCACAACATACCTCGTTGACGAAAATGGCATCATCCAGAAAATCTTCACACCCAAAGAGATAAAGACGAAGATTCACGCCGAACAGATACTGCAATACATCAATAAAGAATAAAACCCTCACAAAGTTCAGAGAAGTTTAAGGAGTTAAGGAGTTAAGCCAAATGCTTTTAATGCTGTAAATCAAGCAAAAACACTAATGGCTTAACTCGCGCCTTTGGTGTTCCCTACATTTGGAAAAGCTGTAAATCAAGCAAAAACACTAATGGCTTAACTTCTTAACTTCTTAACTCCTTAACTTCTTAACTTCTTAACTTCTTAACTACTCCTTAACTCCTTCACCCCCTCCGCTTAGAAAGATTTGCCATCATCACCGCACTCAGACCCGCAGTCTCCGTACGCAAACGACTCCTGCCAAGCGATATCGACTCGTAGCCATGCTCCATGGCCAACCTCACCTCATCGATAGAGAAATCACCCTCCGGACCGACAAGCACCGTGACCGGCGTTCCGCGTCCATCGCAGAAAGCTCGTCAAACAAATCCCGACGCGCCACCTCCTCATAACAATGAGCAATAAACTTACGACCCTCGCGCTCCCTTGCAACAAACTCCCTGAAGCCACACATCTCGTTCACCATAGGCTTACAAGCCTTGTGACTCTGCTTCATAGCCGAGACAACGATACGCTCCACCCTGTCCGTACGCAGTGTCTTGCGCTCAGAGAACTTACAATCCAAGAAGCTAATCTCGTCGAATCCAATCTCAGTAGCCTTCTCCGCCATCCATTCCATACGATCCATCATCTTCGTAGGCGCAATGGCAAGACTTATACGTCCACGCCACTCACGCTCATACGGCAGAGTCTCCAGAATGTTATACAAGCAATGCTTGCCCGATGCCACACTAACCTCAGCATCAAACAATCCACCCTCGCCGTCTACGAGCACCATACGGTCGCCACTTTGAAGGCGAAGCACCCTAACAGCATGCTTCGCTTCCTCTTCCGGCAGTTCACCAACGCTCGCAGCATTGGGAACATAGAAATATCTGATTTCCTTCATGCCCTAAGCCTTAACCTCCTTCTTCGTTCTGAACATCACAAGGAACAGCAATGCCACAACAAGCGCATAACCAGCAAAAATGAACCAACAAGTCTGCCAATCGCCTAACAGATAACCACCCTCTGTCCAATGGCAATAATGATTGATAACCTGACCAGCAAGCAACGTACCGACCGTTGCGCCCAAACCATTAGTCATCAACATGAACAAACCCTGCGCAGAAGCCTTCACATTCTCATCACACTCCGCGTTAACAAACAATCCGCCCGACACATTGAAGAAGTCGAAAGCCACACCATAAACCACACACGACAACACGAAAAGCAGCACACCCGGCATCATCGGATTACCCAAACCGAAGAAACCGAAGCGCAGCACCCAGGCGAACATCGCGATGAGCATAACCATCTTTATGCCATAACGACGCAGAAAGAATGGAATAAGAAGAATACACAAAGCCTCTGCCACCTGACTGATCGAAACGAGCAGCGTAGCATTGTTGGCAGCGAAAGAGTCAGCCATCTCTGGTATGCCCTTAAAACTTGTAATAAACGGTGTTGCATAACCATTCGTCACCTGCAGCGACATTCCGAGCAAACCAGAGAAAATGAAGAACAAAGCCATACGCTTAGTCTTGAACAGCTTGAACGCGTTCAAGCCGAACGCCTCCGCAAGCGACTGCGCCTTCTTTGCCTGAAGCTTACACTGCGGCAGCGTCATACAATAAACAAAAAGCACAAAGCTCAACACACCCGAAACAAGAAACTGCAAATGAGTATATTGAAACTTATTAGCGTTATCAGCAAGTGTCAAACCAAACGAGCCACCATCTACGACAGCACAATTCACAAACCACATCGTAGCGATAAAACCAACAGTACCAAACACACGTATCGGCGGAAAATCCTTAACCGTATCAAGACCATGGTTAGTAAGAATAGCAAAAGCTGCTGTGTTAGACAACGCAAGCGTAGGCATATAGAAAGCCACACTCAACGTGTACAACGACATAAAGAGTGTCTTGTCTGGAGTCGCGCTATTCATGCCCATCATAAACAGACCAACCATAAACACACCAGCAAGCAAATGACAGTAACCAAGCAAACGCTGAGGTTGTATAAGGCGGTCAGCCACAATACCCATTAAGGTAGGCATAAAAATCGAAACGATACCCTGTATCGCATAGAACCAAGAAATCTCGGCACCCATACCAGCATTTCCGAGATATTGACCCATACAAGTGAGGTAAGCACCCCAAACTGCGAACTCCAAGAAGTTCATTAATGCCAAACGCACTTTAATATTCATAATTGTAATAGTATTTGTTTTCTGATTATGAGGTTAACGACCCAATTCGTAGCCGTATATTTCGCAAAGGTACAATCTTTTTTAAAAATACAACAAGAATGAAGAACAAAATACACGCCACGCATAAGTTTTGCATATTTAGATTTGTGTGTATCGACAAAAAATCGTACCTTTGCAGGGTTTTCGTAACCTTTGCGAAAACAGACATCAGTTTATTACGCGTAAGAAAGTTTAGGTATATAAGATGAGACAACTTAAAATTCAAAAAAGTATTACAAACCGTTCCAGTGAAGCACTTGACAAATATCTTGTCGAAATTGGTCGTGCTCCGCTGATAACCATTGATGAAGAGATTGAGCTTGCGCAAAAAATCAAAAAAGGAGGTCCGGAGGGCGAACGCGCTAAGGACAAACTTATAACAGCCAATCTGCGATTTGTGGTATCTGTTGCCAAACAATACCAGCACCAAGGACTTACCCTTACCGACCTTATCGACGAAGGCAATATAGGTCTGATAAAAGCTGCTCAGAAGTTTGACGAGACTCGCGGTTTCAAATTCATCTCATACGCCGTATGGTGGATTCGTCAGAGCATACTTCAAGCCATTGCAGAACAGAGTCGCATCGTACGTCTGCCACTCAACCAAGTTGGTTCATTGAATAAAATCAACCACGAGATTAACAAGTTTGAACAGGAAAACCAGCGACACCCATCTGTTTCAGAACTTTCTGAAGCTACAAACATAGACGAAGAGAAAATCGGTCAAAGCCTCATGGCAGACGGACACCACGTAAGTATCGACGCTCCTTTCCAAGATGGCGAAGACAACTGTATGCTCGACGTCATGCCGAGTGGCGAAGACAGCCGAACAGACCGTCAAGTCGACCACGAGTCAATGGCATTAGAACTCAACTCGGTGCTTAACAAAGTGCTCAAGGATCGCGAAATCACAATCATTCGCGAGTGCTTCGGCATCGGCTGCCACGAGAAAGGTCTTGAAGAGATTGGCGACCAGCTCGGTCTGACACGCGAGCGTGTACGCCAAATTCGCGAGAAGAGCATTGCGAAACTCCGCGATAGTGGCAACGCAAAAATTTTGATGAAGTATTTAGGTTAGGCTAAATTTTAATTGTTCAGTAAGTGGCGAACAGTTAGCTTCCGAACTGATTGTCACTTATAAAAGTGCCCTCGAAAAAGCAACCGCTTTATTTCGGGGGCACTTGTCTATTCATTTCACGAGCGAAGCGAATTATCTTAGTGTACAGAACGTGCAGACCCACCAAAAACAATTTAGGCGGCAAGTCTCTTTATTATCAGAGACTTACCGCCTAACTCGTTAGTTACGAGGGCTTATCTTATTATTCCTCTACAGCAGCCTGCGCCGCTGCGAGACGTGCGATAGGCACGCGGAATGGAGAGCATGAAGCGTAGTTCATACCGACCTTTGCGCAGAACTTAACTGATGAAGGCTCACCACCGTGCTCACCGCAAATACCGGTACGGAGGTTCGGACGAGTAGCGCGACCATTCTCAACAGCCATCTTGATAAGCTGACCAACACCTTCCTGATCAAGAACCTGGAACGGATCAACCTTCAGAATCTTCTTCTCCATGTATGCAGGGAGGAATGAAGCAATATCGTCACGAGAATAACCGAAGGTCATCTGTGTCAAGTCGTTTGTACCGAATGAGAAGTACTGAGCCTCTTCTGCAATCTTACCTGCAGTAAGGGCAGCACGTGGAATCTCAATCATTGTACCAATCTCAAACTCTACCTCTACACCATACTCAACGAATACCTCCTTAGCAGTAGCAGATGATAGACTTCTGCTGCTTGAGCTCCTGAACTGTACCGATGAGTGGCACCATAATCTCAGGACGTGGTTGAAGCCTTCCTTCTTCAACTGGCAAGCTGCACCGAGGATAGCACGAGTCTGCATTGCTGTAATCTCAGGGAATGTGATACCAAGACGGCAACCACGGTGACCGAGCATTGGGTTGTTCTCAGCCAAAGAGTTTACGCGCTTCTTGATTTCCTCTACGCTTACGCCCATTTCCTTAGCCATTGTTTCCTGACCAGCCTTATCGTGCGGTACGAACTCATGGAGAGGTGGGTCAAGCAGACGAATATTTACGTGGCAGCCATCCATAGCCTTCAAAATGCCGTAGAAGTCAGCCTTCTGATATGGGAGAAGTTTAGCAAGAGCCTTCTCGCGACCCTCTACAGAGTCTGCCAAAATCATCTCACGCATAGCAACAATCTTCTGATCATCGAAGAACATGTGCTCTGTACGTGTTAAGCCGATACCCTTAGCACCGAATGTGCGAGCTACCTTTGCATCGTGTGGAGTATCTGCGTTGGTACGGATTTCCATCTTTGTGTACTTATCGCAGAGGTCCATGAGTTCCTTGAAGTCGCCTGAAAGTTCAGCTGCCTTGGTCTCAATCTGACCTGCATAAACCTGACCTGTTGTACCGTTCAAAGAGATGTAATCACCCTCCTTGTACACAACACCTTCAATCTCTACAGTCTTAGTCTTGTAATCAACATTGATAGAGCCGGCACCTGAAACGCAGCACTTGCCCATACCACGAGCAACAACAGCAGCGTGAGAAGTCATACCGCCACGAGCTGTCAGGATACCCTCTGCTGCAGACATACCTGCGAGGTCCTCAGGAGATGTCTCGATGCGAACCATGATAACCTTCTTGCCATCCTCATGCCATACCTCAGCATCGTCAGCGTGGAATACGATCTGACCACAAGCTGCACCTGGAGAAGCAGGAAGACCCTGTGTAATAACCTTAGCTCTTGAGAGTGCCAACTTATCGAATACTGGATGCAAGAGCTCGTCGAGCTTCTGCGGCTCACAACGCAAGAGGGCTGTCTTCTCGTCAATCATACCTTCGTGGAGAAGATCCATCGCAATCTTAACCATAGCAGTACCAGTACGCTTACCATTACGTGTCTGGAGGAACCAAAGCTTACCCTCCTGAACGGTAAATTCCATGTCCTGCATATCGCGATAGTGCTTTTCGAGCTTATCCTGGAGTGAATCGAGTTCCTTGTAGAGCTCTGGCATTGCTTCCTCCATTGAAGGATAATTTGCTACGCGCTCTTCCTCTGAGATACCAGCACGCTCAGCCAACGCTGTGAGCCAATCTTTGTAATCTGCTGCGGAGTACGAATACCTGCAACAACGTCCTCTCCCTGAGCATTAATCAGGTACTCACCGTTGAAGAGGTTCTCGCCGTTACCTGCGTCGCGGCTGAAGCATACACCTGTTGCAGATGTCTCGCCCATATTGCCGAACACCATAGCCATAACAGAAACTGCTGTACCCCACTCGTCAGGAATTCCTTCCATCTTACGATAGAGAATAGCACGCTCGTTCATCCAGCTGCGGAACACAGCGCAGATAGCACCCCAAAGCTGCTCCTTCGGATCAGTTGGGAAGTCGCTACCAGTCTGCTCCTTGATAGCCTTTTTGAAGAGATCAACGAGCTTCTTCAGCGACTCTACAGAGAGGTCCTTGTCAAGAACAACGCCCTGCTCCTCCTTCACCTTTTCAATAATAGCCTCGAACGGATCAATATCCTCTTTATTCTCTGGCTTCATGCCAAGAACAACGTCACCATACATCTGAACAAAACGGCGGTAGCTATCATATACGAAGTGTGGGTTGCCAGTCTTCTCAACCATACCCTCAGCAACCTCGTCGTTCAAACCAAGGTTGAGGATGGTATCCATCATACCCGGCATAGAAGCACGAGCACCTGAACGTACAGAAACCAACAGAGGATTCTTCGGGTCACCGAACTTGCAATTCATCAGTTCTTCAGTGTGAGCCACAGCTGCGTCAACCTCAGCAGTAAGCAGCTCAACAATCTTATCCTGACCTACCTCATAATATTCGTTACAGGTATCTGTTGTGATTGTAAAACCAGGAGGTACAGGAACACCGATGTGGTTCATCTCGCAAGGTTTGCACCCTTACCACCGAGTACCTCACGCATTGAAGCATCACCTTCGGCTTGTCCATTACCGAAAGTATAAACTCTTTTTTCGCTCATAAATAGTAATTATATGTCTAAAACGTTAATATTTTTTCTTGATATTACATCATATCTTTCTGCTAAAGCAAGCGTTTGCATATCGTTTTCAATACGATTGGGAACGTTGCATTATCTAACTGCAAAGATAATCTGTATTTCGCAAAACGCCAAAGTTTTTCAACTAAATTTGCTAAGTCTATGTTGCATTTCATATTGTTCACGCAAACACATCAGTAGCAATTTGCTTTTTTATGCACGCAAATAGCCGTTGTAGCCCATTGTCTATATTTAATTATTTACAAAATGATATTTAAGCAAGCCTTCAAGCGGACTTTTTAATATTTTTCCTAATCGATAACCCTGTCTGTTTGCAGCCTGTTCCAATTGTTTGTGATATAGGTAAGCCACGCTACCCACAGCATTTATCACTGGTTCTGCATACGCATAGCTTTTAACATTATTAATTATAAAACTTTCAAAGTTCCGAACGACAAGTGCTTCCAACTTTTCATTACTAATACGTGGCAATATAAACTTAGAAAGCGATGCAAGAAAACGGTTAGGTAAAGCAGAATGATACACATTGTTTATAATATCAGCTTGACTTGTATGATACTCTTCAAAGAACTCGTCACGCAACTCTTGTGGCAGGGTGCCTTTCAATATACCATTAATAAAAGTGCGTCCCAGAACTGCACCACTACCCTCATCACCCAAGATATATCCTAACGCAGGTGTATGTTCTTTGATTTTATCACCATCAAAGTAGCACGAATTAGAACCGGTTCCTAATATACATGCTATACCAGGATGCGTACCACAAAGCGCACGTGCTGCTGCCAACAAATCGCTCGCAACATAAACCGAAACACTTTCACCAAGAGCCGAGTGCAACGCCTCTTCCACAATATGGCTATGCTCAGGTGTACAACCTGCTCCGTAAAAGAACACATTCTCCAAAGATGCCACATCTATAAATTGCTGCTTAGCGCGAGTAAGCATTTGATCTTGCACAACAGACACGATTTCATCGAATGATTGCACAATGGGATTTATTCCGTCTGTCTGCACTAATACATATGTATCGGAAGATTGCGCAAAGCACCAGTCTGTCTTTGTACTTCCGCTGTCTACAATCAACTTCATCTGAAGGCTAAATGTTGTGGGGTTAAGCAATAAACTTGAAATACATGAATGCTATAGCAGCTAATACTACAAGTGCTATTACAACTTTTATCATACAACTTGTAATTTTCTTAACTACCAGAAAGCCGACCACTGCAGCCAATATACATAAAAGATAATAAAAGAAATGATTTTCCATTTTCTTATTTATTTGTTTTATTTGTTCCAAAATGCAAAGTTAGCAATTTTAATTTGTATTTGAACACAACACATCCATTAATCATTTTTAGGTATTTGAAAAAATGTACGACATGAAGTTATTTCTTTTTCAATTTTTATGTGTACTTTTGTGCCCTTATAAGACATCGTATATTAATAACATTCACTTTCAAGAGGGATAATATCATCGAACAAATATTGAAACAATATGAAATTATCTGAATTAAAGACTGGCGAACGCGGAGTAATTGTGAAGGTCATGGGACACGGAGGCTTTCGCAAACGTATCGTCGAGATGGGATTTATCAAGGGAAAAGTAGTTGACGTGCTATTAAATGCGCCACTGCAAGACCCCGTAAAATACAAGATTCTGGGCTACGAAGTTTCTCTTCGTCGCTCTGAAGCAGACATGATAGAAGTGATTTCGGTAGAAGAAGCAGCCGAAATAGAAAAGAATAGACCAAGATTTCAGAACCACTTGAGAAAGAAAGCGATAGCTTGAGCGACACACAGCTACGCGATGCCGCGATGAAAAAGCGTCGCACCATTAATGTAGCATTGGTTGGCAACCCGAATTGCGGAAAGACATCGTTGTTCAACTTCGCCTCTGGAGCTCACGAGCGAGTTGGCAATTATTCAGGAGTTACTGTTGACGCAAAGACGGGACACGCCTCTTTTGAGGGTTACGACTTCAATATAGTCGACTTGCCTGGAACATACTCGCTCTCAGCATATTCTCCAGAGGAGCTTTATGTGCGCAAAGAGATTATTGAGCACACGCCTGATGTTGTTATCAACGTGATTGATGCAAGCAACATTGAGCGCAATCTTTACCTCACAACCCAACTCATAGACATGCACTTACGCATGGTTTGTGCTCTAAATATGTTCGACGAAACAGAAAAGCGTGGCGACAATGTCGACTATGCGAAGCTCGGCGAACTCTTTGGCGTGCCAATGATTCCCACAACGTTCACCACTGGCAGAGGTGTCGAGCTGCTTTTCCACATTATTATTAATATGTACGAGGGCCTCGACTTCCTCGACGACAAAGGCAACCTCGACCCTGAAGTAGCTGAGGGCATACGACAGTGGCACGAGCAATACCGCAAATCGGAGAAGGAGGATGCAGAGCACGAAGAGGACTTTGCAAGCGGTGTAAAGCCCAAGCACAATGTGTTCCGTCATATCCACATCAACCACGGTCCATACGTAGAGGAAGGTATTGAGGCTATACAAACCGTACTAAAACAGGAGAACAATTTGCGACATCGCTACTCCACTCGCTACCTCGCCATAAAACTCTTGGAGAAAGACAAGGAGACCGAGCATCTCATCGTTTCATCAACAAGCCGTGCAGAAGAGATATTCTCTGTACGCGACAAGGCTGTTGCTGATGTACAGAACTACACCCATGAAGACTGCGAAACTGTCATCATGGACGCGAAGTATGGCTTCATTCACGGTGCGTTGCAAGAGGCAGGCTACCAAACTGGCAACAAAAAGGACACCTACCAGCTGACACACCTCATAGATCAAATTATCACCAACAGATACGTTGGTTTCCCTATCTTCATCCTTATGATTTGGATAATGTTTGAAGCAACATTCTCCTTGGGTCAGTACTATGGGGTGGATTGAGAGTGGTGTTGAGTGGATTGGAACAACAATAGCCGGCACCATGCCAAGCGGTCCTCTAAAGGACATGCTTATCGACGGTGTCATCGGCGGTGTTGGCTCGGTGATTGTCTTCTTGCCACAAATCTTGATACTCTACTTCTTCATATCTTTCATGGAAGACAGTGGATACATGGCTCGTGCTGCTTTCATCATGGATAAACTGATGCACAAAATGGGGCTTCATGGCAAGTCGTTCATACCGCTCATCATGGGCTTTGGCTGCAATGTGCCAGCCGTAATGGCTACACGCACCATTGAAAGTCGCCGCTCACGACTCATAACCATGATGATACTTCCACTTATGAGTTGTTCTGCACGCTTCCCTATATATATAATGATTATAGGAACGATGTTTGCGCAGCAATATCGCTCCAGTGTGATGATGTCTCTCTACGTCGTAGGCATAATCATGCTATACTCATGAGTCGCCTCTTCAGCAAGACGTTGTTCAAAGGTGAAGACACTCCGTTCGTTATGGAGCTTCCGCCTTATCGCTTCCCAACAGCGAAAGCTATCGGCAGACACACTTGGCAGAAAGGCAAAGAATATCTGAAGAAGATGGGTGGCATCATCCTGGTTGCAAGCATCATCGTGTGGGCTCTTGGCTACTTTCCACACAACGAAGAACTTTCGCGCGTAGAGCAGCAGGAGCAGAGCTACATCGGACGCATCGGTCGCGCTATAGAACCCGTTTTCCGCCCACAAGGCTTCGACTGGAAGCTTGATGTAGGTCTTATTTCGGGCATCGGTGCAAAGGAGATTGTTGCCTCTTCCATGGGAATTCTCTATCACAACGACGATGTTGTAGAGGAAGGAAGCGAAGAGTCTTATTCTAATCTGCGCAAGCAGATGGTAGCCGACGGCATCACTCCGCTCTCATCATATTGCTTCTTGCTGTTTGTTCTGCTCTACTTCCCTTGCATCGCAACAATAGCTGCAATAAAAGGCGAAACTGGTTCTTGGAAGTGGGCATCATTCGCAGCTGTTTACACAACAGCATTAGCATGGATTGTATCGGCTGTGGTCTATCAAATAGGAACTATGTTGGGGCTATAAAAACAATGGAAATAACACTTCCAATATAAGACAAATATTGTAAAACGATATTAAAAGCACCATACAAAGTACGTCCGTTTACTTAAATTATATTATTTTCAATGTGTTATTTTAGAACAACACTTGTCTATATTATAAATTCAGACTATCTTTGCAACGTGTTTTTCATGGTATTAGATTATTAAGGTTAAGAAAGCATAGGTTGTCGTGAGACAATCTATGTTTTTTGTTTTATATCCAATGAAATATTCTTGATAATACAACTCTAAAAATAGAGAAGCGGACTAAATCACTTTTTAATCCGCTTTATAAGTTTACCATTAAACTCTACAATAGATTCTACCATATAGCTTATTGATGTCTCTGGCATAGCAAGAACAGCGAAAAAATGTAAACCTTCCGCATCAATACGATCAAAATACAAATCGCTATAAACTGCTTGTTTTAGGAACTGTTCTGGCACCTCATTGACGAACGCCTCCTTACGCATATCGGCAGAGAATAAGCGTTTATTTCCATTGAACACCGTTAGGTTAACAATGTTGTCATAATACACATTGTCCACCTCCACTCCGTCATCATTAACCGATGGCTTCACCACCCTATATGTTGTTGGATTAATCTGTATGTAGCAATGATACTTCTCATCGTTGAAGAAGACAACACTATCGCGTTTCACCACTTTCTTTTGATTAATGTTCTGCACCGCTTTTGGAACGAAAGCATCCATGTACGACGCGTCGTTAGTCTTGTAAAGCTTCACAGTCTCACCACTTTGGTTCTTAAACTCGAACACATTTGGTGTCTGCTTCATTATCTTATACTTAGTAGTCTTGCCTCCTATGAGCACAAACGAGTGGTTCTCGATGCGGAAATACGTAGGTACACTGGTCGAATCGGGGAAATAAACAGAGTCGCCCTTCACACGAAAAGCCACATCTTCCCCATCCTCATCAAGCCATATTCCTTGCAAATCATGCTTTGCTGTTAAATCTTCTGTCGCTCTACCGCCTTATTCTGACGATTTCCACACGCACTTACCTTGAGGACAAGTAGCAGAACAAATAAAGTTTTTGCTATATTTTTATACATAATTATTACACGTTACTCAATGCTGATTTCACAGCCATAACACTTGCAAAGTTAGCATATTTCGCAAGAAAACCAAAACAATAAGCATATTTTAATCTTTTCCATTCACTTTTTATTCATTTATATCAAAGTTATAATTAAAAATTCGTAAATTTGCAGATATGAGATATTTGGAGAAACATATAGCAAGGTTACTGTTGAACAATGATTGTGTCATTGTTCCGGGCTTTGGTGGATTTATGGCTCACAATATTCCTGCCAAATACGACGAAGAGAACTGCATTTTTATTCCTCCGATGCGCATTGTTGGCTTCAATCCGCAGCTGACTATGAACGACTCGCTCTTAGCCCAGGAATATGTCAACACATACGACATCAGTTTCCCTGAAGCACTTAAACAGATAGCAACAGACGTTGAAAGTCTCAAACGTCACATCGAAGAAGAGCACATATACGAGCTATTAAGAATCGGTAAATTTGTCATCAACGGCTCCACATTAGAGTTCATCCCCGAAGAGACTGGCGTTATCACTCCTGCGCTCTACGGACTTGACGCTATCAACATACGCCCTGTGGCAAATACTGTTGAGGAAAAAGCCATAGCTACAGCAAAAGAAAGCGAAACTATCGAGCAGATCGAAACGGAAGAGGACGTGGCAGACGAAACACTATCTGTACACATTCCGTTGCGCTACATAAAACATGTGGCTGCAGCTTGCATTGCCATCATCTTCATGCTCACAATGCCTGCTAAGTTGGGCGATTCGAGCAAGCCCAACATCAACCAAAGTGCTATAAACGCAAACTGGTTCTACGAGATTATGCCAAAAGACATAACCAGTGGCACGCCCGATAAACTGAACGATACGACAGCAACCGAAGCGGCAGAAGAAAGTACAACAAATACTAAAGCGAACACAGCAAACAACGCTGAAAACAAAGAAGTTGCAACAACAGTCAACAACACCAACGAGCAAACATCAGAGCGATACTTCAGCATTGTGCTTGCAAGCCGTGTAGCAAAAAAGAACGCAGAGGAGTATGTAAGCAAACTTCATCGTAAAGGCATGAAAGAAGCTCGTGTCTATATCGGTGCCAATGGCCACGTAAAGGTGATATATCGCAAGTTCAGCACTCGCGAAGAGGCAAACAAAGCAAAGAACATGCTGACAGACAACATCGAATTTGAAGGATCTTGGATAACAGAAATAAAATAAATGAAAAGAGTAAGATGCCCAAAATGTGATAACTTCATCACATTCGACGAGAAGAAATACACCGAAGGACAGTCGTTAGTATTCCAATGCCCCGACTGTGGCAAGCAATTTGGCATACGCATTGGTGTTTCAAAACTGCGCAACACACAGAAAGAGGATATTCCTGAAGAAAATGCAGAAGGAAGCGAGTGTGGCTACATCACCGTTATCGAAAACGTATTCCATTACAAGCAGGTCATTCCGCTACACATGGGTGTGAACGTCATCGGACGCTACATGAAGAATAGCGGTGTAAACTGCGCTATCGAGACAAACGACCCGAGCATCGACATCAACCATTGTTCTATCACAGTAAGCCGCGACAAAAAGGGCAACTTGAAGTATGTGCTTAAGGACGGACCGAGCTACACTGGTACCTTCGTCGACAACGTTATTCTTGGCGACGCGAGCAACGCGTTATCGAGGACGGCACATTGTTCACAATTGGTGCTACGAGTGTCATTCTGCACACAGACAACATCAACGACACAACGCAAGAATAGACAACATTACATCCACAAAATTACGCTGTGAGTTTGCCACGCTACGGCAACATTGTTGTCGCGCTACGGCAATAAAGTTTCGGTAGCACAACAACAATGTTGCCGTAGCGTGGCAAACTCGCAGTTATAATTTATTGGCAATTTCCTTGCCCATTTGCATTACGTAGGTAAGGTTTATATCCTTGTCGTAGACAACGATATCGGCATCCTTACCCTCCTCTATTGAGCCTTTGCGGTCGAACACGCCCATAATCTTTGCAGGTGTTTCGCTTGCCATACGGAACACATCTATCATCGGTATTTCTGCCTTTTGTATACATGTGCGGATGAGCACATCCATAGTGGCAATGGAGCCGGCAAGCACCGAGCGGTCGGCGAGTTTACACACACCGTCTTCCATAATCACACGAGCCTCCGGAGACACATCACCTTCGCTTGCTGCATAAGCCAAAGAGTCGGTGATGAGGGCTGTTCTTTCTACGCCTTTTATCTTATATACAATCTTGAGCATCATTGGTGGCACGTGTATACCATCGGCAATCACCTCTACCGTCATATCCTGCAGCGCATAAACACTCTCCACGGTGCCTGGCACCTTGAACTCGTGCTCCTTGTACACTACGGGCATTGCGTTGTAGAAGTGCGAGGCATGTGTCATTCCGGCATCATGCGCTTTCACCACATCCTCATAGGTAGCGCGTGTGCAGGTGAGAGCAGAAAGCACGCCATGCTTGCGCAGCTCTTTGATAAATCTCACCGAGCCGGGCAGCTCTGGTGCCTCATCCCAACGTTTGATGCACTTATACTTTTTGAGCAGCGTCTCATATTCATATATAATAGGTGCCTTTATCAACACTGGGTTTTGTGCACCAGCTTGCTTTCTATTGATATACGAACCTTCGATGTGCAATCCAAGCACTGGGCTATCTTTCTCCGCCATGAGTTTCTGACACACGTTGCAGGCAGCCTCAATGGTAGGTATTGTCGACGACGATAATGTTGGGTATATTGCGGTGGTGCCATGCTTCAGATGAGCATTGACACCTGCACGAAAAGCATCCTGCGTGGCTTCAATGAAGTCGCGACCGCCTCCGCCATGAGCGTGCATATCAATGCCGCCTGGGACGATATAGCCTCCTTGGGCATCGATGATTTCAGCTCCCACAACATGCAAGTCGATGTTTGAGACGGCTCTGATTTTGTTGCCGTCCGTCACTATGGAGCCGCCATCAAGCCATCCTTTAGGTGTTAGGATGCGACCATTGACAAATTGTTTCAACATATTATTTCTTTTTAGAGTTCGTTAGTCACCTCGTTACCCATCTGCATTACGTAGGTGAGTTTAAGGTCTTTGTCGAACATCATGATATCAGCGTCCTTACCGTCCTCGAGCGAGCCCTTACGATCGAACACGCCCATAATCTTTGCAGGAGTCTCGCTCGCCATACGACATGCATCCTCCATCGGTATGTTTGCCATCTGCACACACGTGCGGATGAGACGGTCCATTGTGGCGATAGAACCAGCGAGGCTGAGTGGTCGGCAAGCTTGCACACGCCGTCTTCAAGTATCACGCGCGGGTCGAATGCTACGCCCTCGTCGCTTGCGGCACATGCTAACGAGTCGGTGATGAGGCGGTTTTCTCTACGCCCTTTATCTGATAAACCACGCGGAGCATCACTGGGGGCACATGTATGCCGTCGGCAATCACCTCTACGGTCATATCTGGAAGGGCGTACACGCTCTCCACGGTGCCCGGCACCTTGAACTCGTGTTCCTTATATACCACTGGCATTGCGTTGTAGAAGTGTGTAGCGTGCATCATGCCAGCCTTGTGTCCGGCTACAACATCTGCGTATGTGGCGCGTGTGTGACCGATAGATGCCACTACGCCGTGCTTACGACACGACTGTATGAACTCCACAGAACCTGGCAGCTCCGGAGCTTCATCCCAACGCTTAATGCATGGATACTTGTCGAGCAATGGCTCGTACTCTTCCGCCACCGGTGGCTTTATCCATTCGGGTATCTGTGCGCCTGCCTGCTTCGGGTTGAAGTATGGACCTTCGAGATGGAGTCCGAGTACGGGGCTATTCTCTTCTTCCATGAGTTTCTGACAGGTCTCGCAAGCTGCCTCAATCATTGGCACGGTAGAAGACGAGAGGGTTGGGAATATAGAGGTTGTGCCGTGCTTCATGTGTGCTTTTATGGCTACACGGAACGCCTCCTCTGTGCCCTCCATGAAGTCGCGTCCGCCTCCTCCATGTACGTGCAACTCTACTCCGCCTGGTACTACATAGCAGCCTTTGGCGTCAATAATCTGAGCGTTAACGATGTGCAAATCACTGTTCGATACGGCTAAAATCTTATTACCGTCAATGATTACAGAGCCGCCTTCAAGCCATCCTTGTGGAGTAAGAACGCGACCATTAATTATTTGTTTTAACATAACTGAATGATTAGTTTTGGGACTATTGAGCAACACATCCTGCTTGTGCAGATTGTGTGTGCAAAGTTCCGTCGTCCATTAGTAGGTTTTTTCACAAGCAAAGGTACATATTATTTTTATTGCAGCCAACAAAATAACAAAAAGAATTATTAACTTTGTAACAAAATCACAAAAATACAACAAATGATAACAGGCGAGATAAAAAACAAAATCGACCAGATATGGGACACGTTCTTTGTGGCTGGCATCACTAACCCCATCACCGTTCTGGAGCAGATGACGTACATCTTTTTTATGAAGATGCTCGACGACAAGCAGTTGCAAGAGGAGGAGAACGCACGCGACTGGGACTGTGAGGTAGAGAACCCCACCTTCCTCAACGGACAGCTGTGGGTAAATCCGGAGGCTGTGAGCGACGAGGAGCGAGCAGGTGTACCCTACGAAAACCTGCGCTGGCATGTGTTCAAGAACTTCGGTGCCGACAATATGTTCAAGGTGGTTCGTCAGAGCGTGTTCGAGTTTATCAAGCACATCGGCACTGGCGAGGAGTCTGCCTATAGCCGCTACATGAAGTCGGCAATCTTCCTCATCCCCAACGCTCGCACCCTTGCCAAGGTGGTGGACGGTGTCGACTCGCTCGATATGAACAACCGCGATGCCATGGGCGATGTCTACGAGTACATCTTGGGCAAGATGGCAGCCAGCGGCACCAACGGACAGTTTCGCACACCTCGCCACATCATACGCATGATTGTGGAGCTGATGGAGCCTACCCCACAAGACTACATATGCGACCCTGCAATGGGTTCGGCAGGCTTCCTCGTAGAGGCTGTGAAGTACATCAAGGAGAAGCACGCAACGGCGATGTACGTAAGCGAGGAAGTGCAGCACATGAAGACATCCATGATTAATGGTTACGATACCGACCAGACCATGCTTCGCATCGGTGCCATGAACCTCCTGCTGCACGACATAACCGCTCCAGAACTGGCTTGGCGCGACTCACTTTCTGAGCAGAACGAGGACCAGAGCTGCTACACGCTCGTCATGGCGAACCCTCCCTTTGCAGGCAGTCTTGACAAAGCAACGTGAACAAGCGCATCCTCAGCTACGCCAACACCAGCAAGACCGAGCTGCTGTTCCTTGCGCAGTTTGTGCGCTCGTTGGAGATAGGCGGACGTTGCGCCAGCATCGTGCCCGACGGCGTGCTCTTCGGCACCAGCAAGGCTCACGTGCTATACGCAAGGAGATTGTAGACAATCAGCAGTTGCGTGCCGTCATCTCCATGCCAAGCGGTGTGTTCAAGCCCTACGCCGGCGTGTCGACGGCTGTGCTCATCTTCGCTAAGACCAACTGTGGCGGAACCGACCGCGTATGGTTCTACGATATGCGAGCCGATGGTTTCTCGCTCGACGACAAGCGTGCAGCCATCAACGACAACGACATACCCGACATCGTCGAACGCTTCCACAACCTCGCTGCCGAGGAGCAGCGCACACGCAAGGAGCAGAGCTTCTTTGTGCCCGTCGACGAAATCCGTCAGAACGACTACGACCTCTCCATCAACAAATACAAGGAGATAGAGCGCGAGCGTGTGGAGTACGAACCGGTGAAGGACATACTCGCACGATTGGAGCAGAACGAAGCGGAATACGCCAAGGGGTATGAAGAGCTGAGAAGCATGTTGGAGGAGTAAGAAAGACGGTAATGGGAAAGTCAGGACAGTTATATTTTGATTTTGATACGTATTTGCGACAGGGCGAACCGTCGCAAAGAGAGAAAGCCATAGTATGGGGTACAGCCATCGGCCTGCAAAAGGTGGATGGCTTGGAGACTTCTGCCTATCTGCAACAGACGGCATTAAAAAACATTGAGGGCGAGATAACGATTGATGAGGCTAAAGAACTTGTCAACGCCTATTACATTAGTCGCCAGGCACACAACGAGGACAACGAAGACAAGGAGGAGGCAGATCGTGTGGCAGCCAACATTGCAAAGCTGCTGAGTTCAAACACACTTGCCTTCAGCTTCTTTGGCTATACTCAGGTGCATCGCAACATATTTGAGGGCGTATTCAAGCACGCAGGACAGATACGCGATTACGACATCACCAAACGCGAATGGGTGCTAAGAGGCGACACCGTAAACTATATGTATGCCGCCGACCTTCAGCGTGCCGTAGAATACGACTTGGAACAGGAGCGCATGTTCGATTATGGCGGTCTGTCGTCTGACGAGATAATACGCCACATAAGCCGTTTCACAGCCAATCTGTGGCAGATACATGCGTTCTGCGAGGGCAACACACGCACCACAGCAGTATTCGTAATTCAGTATCTGCGCTCTATGGGTTTCTCTGTAAACAACGAAATATTTGCCCGCCATTCATGGTATTTCCGCAATGCCATGGTGCGCTACGTATATAAGAACAACGAGGGCGTTATGCCCGAACCTAAATACCTGGAACGTTTCTTCCGCAACATGCTTCTTGGCGAGCAATGGGACCTTCGCAACAGATATCTCGTTATAAATCCGCCTGCCGAATATGCGGAGCAACCGAGACTCGATACCCCCACAAGTACGATAAACACCCCCACAAGTACCCCCACAAGTACGACAAACACCCCCACAAGTTCGCAAGATACCGAACCAGTACCCCCACAAGTAAGTGGTGATATGTTTCATACGGACAATAAAAATATACGCAAGATAGTTAACATCTTGGGACAAGAAAGTCTGTCCATAAAAGAGATGATGAATGCAGTTGGCTTAAAAGACCGTAAGAATTTTATTGAGTATTCTCTTACGCCAGCTATTTCTACGGGCTTTGTCCGTATGCTCTATCCTGATTCACCACGCCACCCAAAGCAGAAATATCTGCTTACGGTTAAGGGTATTGGGTTGTACAATCAATTAAATAAGGAGGAACAATGAAACAAGGATGGGAATATAAGAAGTTGGGAGAGGTGTGTCATATAACAATGGGACAATCGCCTGATGGAAACAGTATAAATGACAATGAAGGAGTTGAATTTCACCAAGGTAAAACATGCTTTGGCGAACAGACACTTGGTGTTTCTAATTTATTTAGTAATGCCCCAGTAAAACTTGCTGAGGCGCATAGTGTACTTCTATGCGTTAGAGCCCCTGTCGGTTATCCTAATATAACAGAGCGAAAAATATGCATTGGTAGAGGTCTTTGTGCCTTATATGCTAAAGAAGATATTGACAATAAGTTCCTTTTTTATTCACTATTAAGCAAACAATCTCATTTTGAAAAAAATGCAACTGGATCTACCTTTAAAGCAATATCATCAAAGGTAGTTTCAAATACAGAAATCCCCATTCCTCCCAAGTCCACCCAACTTGCCATCGTCTCCGAACTTGACAAGATTAACGAGTTGATTCGTCTAAAGAAGGAGCAACTAAAAGATTATGACGACCTCGCACAAAGCATCTTCTATGAGATGTTTGGAGACCCCGTGGAAAATGAAAAGGAATGGGAGGTGAAGCAGTTGAAAGATACCTGCGATGAATTATTTGCGGGTGGGGACGTTCCTAAAAACAATTATTCTAAAACAAAAGAAGGAAATTACATATATCCTATATACACAAATGGAATTGTTAATGAAGGACTATATGGCTACACAGATATCATTCGTGTAAATAAAGATTCACTTACAATTTCTGCAAGAGGAACAATAGGTGCTGTTTTTAAAAGAAAAGCAAACTATTATCCAGCAATACGTTTAATAACAATTGTGCCACAAGATAGCTTACTTGACCTTGACTATACAATGTTTGCATTGAAAGGAATATGCATTGAAGGTGCAGGGAACAATACCTCAACTAACTGTACCTACATTGAAATTATACAATATACAAGTTCCCCCTCTCCCCCTCCAACGCCTCTTCGCCCAACGCATAGAGCAGATAGAGCATCAGAAGTCAGAGGTAGCGAAAGCGATAACCGACCTTGAAACCCTCCTCGCCTCTCGTATGCAGCATTGGTTCGAGTAACGGAAACTTAGGAGGGTTGGGCATCCCTGCCCTACCCACTCTGCCTTAATTTGCAGTTGATCGAGTGGGTATAGCAGGGATGCTATACCCTCCTATAGATAGCCAGCTGCTTGCACAAACTACAGCGAGGATGCCATAGCCTCCTACGCTTTGCATCAACTATCCATATTATAGACGACTCTAAAAACTTGAATATATGGCAAAGAAATTTGAAATACGAAATAGTACAGCCGAATTCCTTATCTTCATGGCAGAGGGTAAGGAGGACGGTATTGAAGTTATGTATGCCGATGAAAATATTTGGTGTACACAAGACGCTATTGCAAACCTTTTCGACAAAGGCAGATCAACTATAGCAGAACATCTGTCAAACATTTTCAAAGAAGGAGAATTGGACAAAGATTCAGTTTGTCGGAATTTCCGACGAACTGCCACCGATGGTAAATCTTACAACACTCAGTTCTATAATCTCGATGCAATCATAAGCGTAGGTTACAGAGCTAACTCTCGTCGCGCTACCCAGTTCCGCCAATGGTGTACCTTCGTACTTCGCCAATACGCCATCCGTGGCTACGTGATAGACAAGAAGCGTATGGAGAACGGCTCGTTCATTGGTGTTGACTACTTTGAGCAACTCTTGGAGGAGATTCGCGAGATTCGTCTATCCGAGCGCAACTTCTACCAGAAGCTTACCGACCTCTACGCCACAGCCATCGACTACAACCATGAAGCTCCTACCACAAGAGACTTCTTCAAGAAGGTGCAAAACAAAATGCACTATGCCGTACACGGTCATACTGCTGCCGAACTAATAGTAGAGCGTGCCGATGCAGACAAGGAACACATGGGACTAACAACATGGGCAAAAGCTCCAAGCGGAAAGATCCTACGATCGGACGTGAGTGTAGCAAAGAACTATCTTAAGGAGAACGAGCTGCAAGCCCTTGGACGATTGGTCAACGCCTATCTTGATATTGCAAAGGATATGGCTGAACGACATATACCAATGACCATGGAGGACTGGGCTAAGCGTATAGACAAATTTCTTGACGCAACAGACAGAGATATCCTACAAGGTGCAGGAAACATTACTGCAGAATACGCCAAGCAATATGCCGAAAGCGAATTTGAGAAATATAGAGTGATACAAGACAGATTGTTCCGTTCGGACTTTGATCTGCTTAACGAAAACCAACCTACAATACCCTATGAAGAATTTTGACTTTATCAAGAAACTGGCGGAGATAATACCCGACTTCGCCCAGCTACACGAATACTGCGACAAGGCAGAAATATTTCAAAGCACATTCCCTGAGGAGAGTGCGAGCAATGCGCGTAAGGCATTGGAATGGTTGGTGAAGAACCACCTTTCGATGGCAAACGTAACCTTAGACCCTTACGAAACGCTCAGCCAGATGATAAAACGCCCACAGATAGACGCATTTATCAACGACGACTGGAACTTTGAGCAACACATGCGCACGGTGAAGAAGATTGGCAACTACGCCTCGCACATTGGTTCACAGCCGGTGAGGAAGAGCGATGCCTTCGTCTGTCTGCGTGCCTTGTACTATGTTGTGAGCGGTTTCCTCTTCCGTTGGCAAGCCATAAAAGAAATTACAGCCTTCGATGCTACGCTTGTGCCTACTGGCTTCAGTGGGATGCACGTGGCTGACCAGTCGGAGCCTAACGTGTCGTTACAGGTGGTAGACAGCGTGCCGGCTGAGGCGATAGACCACCCGAAAGCACCTGAGCAGGAGCCGAAGGAGTCGCTCGCGAGCGAGGCAATCACACGCAAGTGCCTCATCGACTATATGCTGAACGAAGCCAAATGGGAAATCCTTAATGTGAAGGGCGACATACAGGGTGGCAAGGCTGCCATCGAGGTGAAGATTGAAGGCATGGACAAGGCTACGTATCCATCGGGCGTTGGCTACGCGACTATGTGTTGTACAGCAAAGGTGGCAAGCCATTGGCGGTGATTGAGGCGAAGAGCACCATACAGAGCGCAGACAAAGGACGCAAGCAAGCTATGGAGTATGCCGACGGACTGGAGAAGAAGCATGGTGTGCGACCGGTGATATACTATACCAATGGCTACGAGACCAAGGTGATTGACGGCTTGGGCTATCGGGATCGAGAGGTTATCTCGTTCCACAGCGAGGACGACCTTGAGCGCATGATACAGAAACGTGGACGTGCCGACATCACCGACCTCACCATCGACGACGAGATAACCAACCGTCCGTATCAGAAGACAGCTATCAAGAGTTTGGTGGAATGCTCAACAAGAAGCATCGCCGTGGACTGCTTGTGCTTGCTACCGGCACGGGCAAGACACGCGTGAGCATATCGCTCTGCAAACTGCTCTCGAACAACAACTGGATAAAGAAGGTGCTCTTCCTTGCCGACCGCACCGAACTGGTAAATCAGGCACATGGAAAGTTTGAGGAGTTTCTGCCCAGCGAGTCGATGAGCTGTCTGTCGGAGGACACAGACCCCGACTTAGATGCACGTTTCATATTCTCTACCTATCAGACGATGATCAACTACATCAACGCGGTGCCGGTGGAATTCTCCGTGGGACACTTCGACCTCATCATCATCGATGAGGCTCACCGAAGCGTGTTCGGCAAGTATGGAGCTATTTTCCAATATTTCGACTCGCTCCTCATCGGATTGACAGCAACGCCACGCGCAGAGATTGACAAGAACACATTCAAGCTGCTTGAGCTTGAGAATGCGCCCAACTACGAATACACCTACGACGAGGCTATCGGCGACGGATATCTCTGCCCCTACCGTCTGAAGAACTGCACATCGAAGATGATAAACCGCGGCATTAAGTATGACGAACTGAACAAGGAGGAGCGTGACGAACTGGAAAAGGTGTGGGAATACGAGAAGGCTCTGAAGGGCATACCGAATAACCAGGAGTATCACCGCGACATACAGGGCAACGAACTATTCCGCTACCTCATTAACGACGACACCATCGACAACGTACTCTCGGAGCTGATGACCAACGGCTTGAAGATTAATTGTGGCGAGGATGTGGGCAAAACAATCATCTTTGCATACAACCACAAGCACGCAGAACGCATAGTGGAGCGTTTTCGTGCGCTTTACCCAGAGCGCGGTGCCGACTACTGTCAGCTGATAGACAATCAGGTAAAGCATCATTCGGCTATCATAGCCGACTTCAGGGAGGCTGAAAAGATGCCACAGATAGCGGTATCGGTGGATATGCTCGACACCGGCATCGACGTGCCGGAGATTCTTAACCTCGTGTTCTTCAAAATAGTGAAGTCGAAGATCAAGTTCGACCAGATGATTGGTCGCGGCACACGTCTGTGCCAGGACATCTTCGGTCCAGACCAAAACAAGAAGGAGTTCTACATCTTCGACTGGTGTGGCAACTTCACCTACTTCTCGAAAAATGGCGACGACATAGCACCGACAAACATAAAGACACTAACCCAGCGACTCTTCGAGCTGCGCGTAGACATTGCGAAAGAACTGCAGAGTGCCGAACATCAGGAAAAGCCGTTCGACAAGCAACTGCACGACGATTTGAAAACACTGCTGCACAAGCAGGTGGCTTCCATCGGCAAGGAGCGCAAGGAGACGCGACCGTTCCTGGGCATCATTGAGCCGTTCCGTGAGAAGGACAATTGGACATATATCTCGGAGGTGGGTGCCCTGCAACTAAAGAAGATTAGCCACCTTGTACCTGTAGAAAAGGACGAAGAGGAGACAAAGAGGTTTGACGTGGTGATGCTCCACATAATGCTGGCACACATCAACACAACGGTAAGTGTGGGACAATTCCGTCAAGTGGTGGTGAACGTGGCTGCAATATTGGAGAAGAAGGCTACTGTGCCGGCTGTAATGGCACACATCAACACCATACGATGGTGCAGACACCACAGTTCTGGGAGAACGAGTCGCTTGATGCATTGGAGAGTGTGCGCAGAGAACTGCGCGAAATAGTGCACTTGCTGAAGGAGCAACGCCAAAACAAGAAGTTTGTCATCGACATAGAGGACGAATACACCACCTCCAAAGCCCCCGTCAACGTGGTTATACAGACTACGTACAAGCAGCGAGTAATCGATTACTTGGCAGAGAACAGCAACAACGAAACACTGCGAAAGATACAGAACTTTGAGCAGCTCACCGCTGCCGATATACAAGAGTTGGAGCGCATCTTCTTCGAGGAGCTGGGCACCAAGGACGAGTACAACGCACTCACCGAGGGGAATCCGTACAAGAATAATGTGGCTGCTTCATACGTGTCATCAACGGCATCGACCACAATAAAGCGTTACAGATATATCAGCAGTTTGTAGATGGCTATAATCTCACATCGGAGCAGGAGCAGTATCTGAAGAATATCATCGACTATGTAAGCATGAATGGCGATATTGAAACAAAAAACTTTATGGAGTATCCGCTAAAACAATACAACTGGCGTACTATCTTCGGCGACCATTTTGTAAATCTAAAGGATTTCATCAAGCAGATTCATGAGGTCATCTCTGCATAAACAGAAAACAAGTTAAGTGTTTTTTGAAAGAAGATGGTTGTAGATTTTCTTCACGGCAATGTGGTAGCTTGCTTTTAAGGACCCTTCTGAGGTGTTGAGCAGGCTACTCATTTCCGAATACTTCATTTCTTCGTAATAGCGAAGATTGAAGACAACGCGTTGCACATCGGGCAGTTTTGCAATGGCTGCTTGCAAAGCTGCTTGCGTGGCATCGCCGTCAAAATATTCGTCGGCAACAAGGCGCGAGCCAACTCCATCGGTAAGATCGGAGTCGTAAGCTACGAAGTCGCGCTTACGGCGTAGAAAGTCGAGCGACTCGTTGATGGCTATACGATACAGCCAGGTGGATGGTTTCGAACGCTCTTCAAATTGATCAAGGTTGTTCCATGCTTTTACAAAGACATTCTGCATTACATCGTTGGCATCGTCGTGATTGAGCACAATACGACGTATCGTCCAATATAGTTTTTCGCTATATTGGGCAACCAATTCAGTAAACAGTTTATTCTTTTCTGTATCTTTCATTTTGCCTTGAACATCTTGGTTAAAGATACTTTTGTATGTTGTCGTAGATTATACTGTCATAGCCATATATGTCGTCATAGCGAACAAGATTGCCATTGCTATCAGGATAGAGCGTATAATAGGTGATGTATATCGGCACTAATGGTTCTACCTTCAAGCTACGCACCATCTTTGAACGATTAGGACGTTCTGCTTCTGGCACATCTTCGCGTGGCCGTTCGCTAAAATCGGCAGCCATAGAGTACTTCATCTTTTCCATCAGCTTCTCGTTTTTATCGTTCAACATGAAAACAGCCAACTCGTAGGGTTTCTCTACACGTATGCAACCATGCGACACCATGCGGTTGTTACGGGCGAAGACTCTGGGCGAGGATGTGTCGTGCAGGTATATGCTATAATTGTTGTCGAAACGGAAAATAACTCTTCCAAGCGCATTGCCACGCCCACCCCACTGCACAACGGAATAGTTGGCACTAAGGAGCATGTCGCGTGTAACGTTCTCAGGTGCTACAATCTTACCCGTGTTGCGGTCGCGCACAAAGTAATTGTTATTATCGAAATAGGCGTGATTGCGACATGATGTATTACGCTTGTCTTCACTATGCTTTTCGGTATTATCCACTGCGGATTGAAGTCCATACGTTTTATCTTGCTGCTTAATAGCGGAGTCTTCGTCTCAAGACTACCTACAGCCACCTTCATAACCAGACGTTCGTCACCATCATGGGCAAACAGAGACAGTGAGGGCACGTTCACAACCACATACTTCTTGTGCAGCTGCGGGTAGTCGCCATCGTTTTCCCAACGACAGCGCTCTATATTGCAAAGCAAACGACGGCGATAGTCCTTGTCCCTGGTCTTGTTCAAAGCAGAAATGTATTTGGCGTATAATGGATTGTGGGGCTTCGACTTCGCGAGAAAGTCTGCAAACTTATCCATATCACCCTTTATCACAGCACAAGCGGTTGCAAGATAGGTGTCATTGGGCAGACTTGTATGCCAACCATAAAGTGAACGATATGTGATGTGTAGGGTGTCGTCTTTACGCTGATCGAGTCGGTTGAACGCTTTGTAAGGTTCATAAAGCCAAAACGCTGCCCCTCTGTGTAGCGCAAGAAGGCTTTTGTAAGATAATACTCTAAGCGTGCGAACACTTTAACAGCCGAATTGTCGGCTGTTTTAATAGAATCGAAATCAAGGGCACGCACACGTTGTAAATCTTCTTTCAGTAAGGAATAATAGAATTTGTCACGAGAGAAGCCCAATGAGTCAACGTGTGAAATATAGCTAAGTAAGGTATCTGCTTTTGCAGAAACACCATCACGCGTTATCCACAACACCTCCATACTGGTGTTGTAGTGCTTGCGAGCGTGCATGTCGGCTGGACTGTTAGACTTGTCGGACAGAATGAGTGTGCGGATATTAGAGAATACTCTATCCGCAGAAATATCGTAACGGGATGTTCGCAATGTAGCAAAATCGTCTAACGATACATACATACGTTCTTCTTTCTTATGACATGAGCATAAAACAAAAGCCATAAGAAAGAAGAGAAACAATGAGAACTTGCTAATATTCAAATTGGATATTGACAAAACTTGTTACTTAATCACAATTTTACGTGCTATCTTACCAACTTTAACAATGTAAATACCCTTTGGCAAGTTCAAATCAAATCGTTTGTCCTGACTATCAATCTTTACAGACATAACTGGAGCACCTCCTGCCAGATTGTAGATGCTCATTGTCATTCCAAAAGCATCTGTGACACGCACAACGTTATCCTCTATGGATATGACGGACTTCTGCACATTGTCAATGAGCTCAATTTCTGGCATACACTCAGCCATTGCTGATTTTGGAGCACCTACCATAAAGATAGCAAGTAATATAACGAGTATATATTTTGTCATAAGCTAACGTTTTAATGTAATGATTTGTTTTTGCAAAGATACAAAAACTTTTAATACGACAATAATAATAGTGTAAAAAAACTGAGTTGTTCAGTTTTTACACTATTTATCGAGATTATTGCATCACAAATGTCAATGTTCCACCTTTCAGAATATCTTCATGCGAAATGTTCGTGGTACGAAGTCGCTTACCATTGAGCAGTACTTCCTTTACAAGATACTTCTCTGGCGAATAGCTTCTGCCTCGACCTTAAACGTATTACCATTCTCCAAGTGGATTGTTGCGTTACGGAAGAGCGGTGAACCAATCTCGTACTCGCAACTAACAGGATTTAATGGATAGAAGCCTAACGCACTGAAAACATACCAAGCAGACATCTGTCCGCAGTCTTCGTTTCCACAGAGTCCGGCAGGTGTGTCGTTGTAGAGTTCTGTCAGTATTTGGCGAACATACTTCTGCGTCTTGTGAGGCTGACCTATCTTGTTGAAGATATATGCAGCATGGTGACTGGGTTCGTTTCCGTGTGCATATTGTCCTATCATACCCGTACTAAACAATGGCAGTTCGGCATTGGCAGTTGGCGTATAAGTGAAGAAGCTATCAAGTTTTTCAGCAAAACGTTTCTTGCCAACAAGTTTCTCAAGTCCCTTTATATCATGCTGCACCGACCACATATAGTGCCATCCATTGCTCTCACAAATGTGCGATGTGTACTCATCGGGCGAATAGGCAGGCTGGAAACTGCCATCAGAATGACGTGGTTGCATAAACGTATTGCCCTTACAATATACATTGCGATAGTTTTGTGCACGCTTACTGAACTCCTTGTAAAGGTCTGTTTTATTCATCGACTTTGCAAGAGCTGCTATGCAAGCGTCGTCGTAAGCATATTCGAGCGTTCGAGAGAGCGACCAGTCATCGCCAAGCGTAGGCTCCTTCACATCATAGGGTACATAGCCCAACTTCTTATAAAGTCCGATACCTCTATAGTCGTCTAAGTTGCTGTCTTCACGCACTCTGCTAAAGCCTCTTCCTTGTTGATATTAGGCACACCTTTCAGAATAGCTTCAGCAATAACAGAAGCGGTATGATATCCAATCATCATATCCGTCTCCGACGACCACATATTCCAAATTGGCAAACGTCCGTTCTCCTTACTAAACGCAATGAGCGAATTGACCATATCGCTGGCACGTGTAGGCATTAGGATATCATAAAGCGGATGGGCAGCACGATAGGTATCCCACAACGAGCAAGTCTCATAGTTGAACCACCCATTCGCCTTATGCAGCTGACGATCAGCACCAAGATAGCTGCCGTCAACATCGCAGAGCAACGTAGGCGCAGACATGGCGTGGTAGAGTGATGTATAGAAAACTGTTTCTTGCGACTGAGAACCTCCCTCTATCTCTATCCTACCCAATTCCTTGTTCCAGAGGCTTTCAGCCTGTCTTCTCACTGCGTCGAAGTCGTCAGACACAGCTTCTGCCTGCAGATTCTTTTGTGCTCCTGCAAGGCTTGTTGGCGAAAGAGCTGTTGTTACCACAAGTTTGTCAAAACCCTCTGAAGCAAACTTAAAGCGAGCAATGCAGCCTACTCCATCCCGATTATTCTTCAACGCTTTACTATCAATCTCTACAGATTTGATAGGTTGTGAAAAACGTGTTCTGAACCAAACGCGCTGATTGCGAGCCCAACCATCCGAATAACGATAGCCTTCAATGGTGAAAGAGTCAACAACGCTTATCTTGCTGTCAACCGTTGCGTCCCAGTTCATCGCCTTGTTCAAATCTAAGATGACCATGCGTTCCTTGCCATCATTAGGGAATGTATAGCGCTGAACTCCACACCGGGGCGTTGCGGTTAGCTCTACGTTAATGTCATAGTCGGTTAGACGCACTTGGTAATATCCTGCATGTGCCGTTTCGTCCTTGTGAGAGAAGCGCGAGTGTATGCCCAACGGCTCTTCAGCCTCGTTGTACGGCAACGTTACGGGCATAAACGAGATATCATACAAATCGCCAGCACCCGTTCCTAACAAGTGAGTATGACTAAAACCGGCTATCGTACTATCTGGATAGAAATAACCAGCAATACGATCCCATCCGGGTAAACCGTTGTCTGGACTTAGCTGCACCATTCCGAAAGGCACCTGTGCTCCAGGATAAGTATTACCTGTATAGTCGGTACCTATAAGCGTATTCACTTTTGAAGCATAATCCTTGGCATACGTAGTGGTATGTAAGGTACAAGCAGCCAAAAAAATAATAGAAATTAATGTCTTTCTCATCATTATAAAATATGAAGATTTGAATTGAAAAGATGAAAGATAAAAATAAAGTCCACTTAAGGAATGTCCAATTTGGCCATATCTTTAAGTGGACTTATCTATTATTATATATTCAAATTGCAACTTCCGAGGAAGCAGTGTTTTAATTAGTCAAGATGAAGCGACTTCTTGATTGCCTCAATCTTCTCGTCGGCAGCCTTGCTGCAACGCTCGTAGCAACCAGCACACTTGAACGACGGATCCTTAACCTCAAGATAGAACTTAATCTTAGGCTCTGTACCCGATGGGCGAACGCTAACCTTAGTGTTGTCGTCGCAGAACCACTGGAGCACGTTGCTTGTTGTAGGCATATCGAGCTTCTCTACAGTGCCGTCGGCCTTTGTAGATGTGAGAGCCTGATAGTCCTTCCAGAGAACCACCTTACTACCACCCAACTCCTGAGGAGGATTGGCACGGAAGTCAGCCATCATCTGCTTGATTTCGTCAGCGCCAGTCTTGCCCGGGCGAACTACGTTCACTGTGAACTCCTTGCTAAAGCCATACTCCTGATAAATCTGCATCAAGAGGTCGTAGAGAGTCTTGCCTTGGTCCTTAGCCCAAGCAGCGATCTCGCAGATAAGGCAGATTGAAGCTGGAGCGTCCTTATCGCGAACCTTGTCGTAAGGCAGGAAGCCGAAGCTCTCCTCGCCACCACCGATGTAGTCCTGCTTGCCCTCAGAGATAGCAATCTCACGTGCAATCCACTTGAAACCAGTGTAGCAGTCGCGAAGTTCCACGTTGTTCTTCTTAGCGATTTCAGCAATCACCTCTGTTGTAACGATAGTCTTAACAAGGAAGTCTGTCGGCTTCAGCTTACCAAGCTTCTTCTTATTCTCAATGATGTAATAGCAGAACATCATGCAAGTCTGGTTACCATTGATAATCATCCATTCGCCCTTATCATCACGGCAAACGATAGCAAGACGGTCTGCATCGGGGTCAGTAGCAACAACCAAGTCGGCATTGAGCTTTGTACCAAGCTTCATACCTAATGTCATTGCTTCTGCATTCTCTGGGTTTGGAGAAACGACAGTTGGGAAGTTGCCGTCAACAACCATCTGCTCCGGAACAACATTTATGTTCTGGAAGCCCCATGAACGCAAGCAGAGAGGAACAATTACGCGACCTGTGCCGTGCATTGCAGAATAAACGATATTGAGATCCTTCTGGCGGTTGATAACATCCTGGTCAATCATTGCAGAATGAACAGCTGTCATATAGTCGTAGTCCATCTCGCCACCAATAATCTTAATCTTATCCCAGTTAGCCTCAAACTTAACGTCATCAATAGTCACCTTGTTAACCTCGTCGATAATACCCTTATCGTGCGGAGCCAATACCTGAGCACCGTCGCTCCAGTATGCCTTATAGCCATTGTATTCCTTCGGGTTGTGAGAAGCTGTTACGTTTACACCTGCTTTCGCACCGAGCTGGCGGATAGCAAATGAAATCTCTGGTGTAGGACGGAGTCCCTCGAACAAATAAGCCTTGATGCCGTTTGCAGAGAAGATAGCAGCAACAGTCTCAGCAAAGAGACGCGAATTGTTGCGGCAGTCGTGACCTACAACAACTGAAAGGTTCTCCTCGCCTGGGAACGCCTTTAATATATAGTTAGCAAAGCCCTGTGTTGCCATGCCAACGATGTACTTGTTCATACGGTTTGTACCAGCACCCATAACGCCGCGCAGACCACCAGTACCAAACTCGAGGTTCTGATAGAAAGCATCGATAAGTGCAGACTTGTCCTCTGCCTCAAGCATTGCCTTCACCTCGTTACGTGTTTCCTCGTCGAAAGCAGGGGTAAGCCACTGCTGTGCTCTTTCCTCACACTGCTTTATGAGTTCTCTATTGTCTCCCATAATATAAATGTATGTTAACGTTGTTAATAATTTAAGTTTCTAATTAATATTACAAAGTTAGTTATAATAAATGAAACAATAATCTTTCGCCACTTATTTTTCACTTAAATTATTCTAAAATCTTTGTCATATTCAGCTCCGTAATTCTGCCATCAGGATTAACCTTGGCATTAAAACGAAATCTTGTCTCGCTTGAACTGTTGTCTGTATGTTCCACTTTCTGCAACCCAGAGAAGACAACAGTGTACTCATATTGCTGATCGCCTACTTCCTTTTTCGTTATGGCGTAATCCTCAAGCGACATCCAATTCATCGAAGCCACGTCACTCTTGTAGATTTTGTGCATAAACGTAACTACGTCGCTGCGTGTGGCGTTTGCCTTTCCAAGAAACTTTGCAATCAGCGGACTGAATGAATTCATCAATCCATTTTCATCTCGGTTGTTTAGACTTTGGAACAATCCATCAAACACTGTTCCTACGAGTATTTTATCCTCTGGGGTCACCGTGTTTGCATTAAGCATTTTCATCTTATCTGTAGCTTCATCGAAATGCTCACCATCAGGATGCTGCTCCAAATAGAGTTGTACAGCCTCAAGGGTGTTCGCCGCATCAGCCCTCGACCAATCAATAGAGTCAATCTTGTGTTGCGCAACTTGGCAGAACGGAGAGTTTTGATGTTGCTCAATGTATCGTTGGAAGTCGCTTTTTGAACCACTAACAACAACATTAGTCCAATCGCGGTCAAGCTGTGCAAAATATTCCAAATGTGCAGAAATAGAATCGCGATGAGCTTCAGGCGCATCTGTGTATGTATTCAGATAGTTTTGCAACACTTGGGGGTCGTTGCTTGAAAGGGCAAACTCATACGCAGACTCCTCCTTATCGCTTTGAGCATTTCTATAGAAAGCGTATAAAACAGCACCCAGAACCACTACAACCAATGACACAACTGCTATTACAATACGATTATTGCGTAAGCCCGAAGCCTTTTGATTGACTTTACAATCACTCTCGTCTCCACACATTGTAGTATTATCAACTGTGGTTTTATGATGACATTGTGGACATTCAGCATTGCTATTAAAATACGTAAACCCACATTGCGAGCAAGTTGTAACATGTCCTGCAATAGGTACTCCACATGAAGGACAGACTGGGGCTTTGTCACTAATTTCCTGATTACACTCAGGACATTTAATTATTGCCATGATTTTAAATTAATTATATTATTCTATTAAACACTTTCATCTACTGATGCAGCTGTCATTTATATACTTTTCACTCTCAACGTCTTTGGTATTTAAGTTCGCGCAAACTATGTCTACCCATAAAGCGACTTTTATCTACATAGCCCTTAATGCCATCGATGTATCCCTTACCAGTATACTGCCATAATATATAGTCTTTATCATCTGCCAATATTGGTTCGTTTTTAGAGTATTGCGCAATCATCAGCTTATAGTCATCTAACACTCCTACAAGATATTTGTTATAGAAATTGGTACCTGTGTACACAAGAGGTTTCTGATGATAAGCTTTTCTACCATAACAAGAAACTTCGCAACAGAATCGCGGAATGCCTCTGTGCTCATCCCTTGCTTTACTTCGATATCTATCATCGGTATCAGATCTTGTTGACTGGGACGGCACTGGGTCTTAAGTTTGCTAACTGCTTTGAGAGGTCGGTCTTTGGTCTGAAAAAATGATACGACCCTACCTTCAAGCCATACTTATGTGCTAAATCAATATTCTGCTCGTACATGTGATCTATACGATCGCCACCTTCAGTAGCCTTTAGATAGACATAAGCCATTTTTGTATTATTGCCTATTACTTCCCAAAACACCTCGCCTTGATAATGACTCAAATCGATACCATGCACATGTGCACAGGTGTCTTCGCATTGCACAAGATTGTCTTGAGAAAATACGGGGCAAGAATAAAACAGATCCTGAATACTAG
>ENA-OQHY01000027-OQHY01000027.1-human-gut-metagenome-genome-assembly--contig:-NODE-27-length-72588-cov-5.329060_pt1 | contig 72588 bp, 77 predicted proteins | sample MGYA00242570_ERZ504733 | MGnify/ENA primary metagenome ERZ504733 (study PRJEB26092, sample SAMD00036219) | human gut metagenome | host: Homo sapiens | study: EMG produced TPA metagenomics assembly of... | reverse complement strand
GCTTGCCCACGCCCAGGTGAGATTATACCCACCGCAGATTGCATCTACATCGACCAGTTCTCCGGCAAAATAAAGCCCGGAAACAAGTCTGGATTCCATTGTTTCTGGATTAATCTGTGTCGTATCAACACCGCCACAGCAGATCTGTGCCTGTTCATAAGAATTTGTCTTAATTACAGGTGATTTGAATTCCTTGATCATCCATGCCAGCCTCTGAATATCTGCATCTGTGAAATTGCCGCATAGCTTCTCTTTTTTGATCTTGGCAAATTTCAGCCATACAGTGGCCAGTTTTTCATGAAACAGGCCGGTAAAGAATTGCTCTGCTGTTTTTTCCGGCTGGCGGTTGGCACGTTCTTTCAGAAGAATTTTTACTTTATCAACCGAATATTCCGGAAGAAAATCCAGCATGGCAACAACTTCCTTCTGCTCATATAATGCTTTCGACGCATAACGGCTGATCTGGAATACCGGAATTCCTGAGATTCCATAGGCGGTCAATTGAAGTTCACCGGTATCAGCAGCAGTTAATTCACCGTCAACAAACAACGAAACTTTTCCCTGTGCACGTACTCCGGCAATTGCGCGGAAATGCTTTCCGGTACAATGTAAAGCACAAAGAGCAGGAAGTACAGGAATTATCTGATGTCCAAGCTGTCTGGCTAAAGTGTATCCGGAACCGTCAGAACCGGTGGAAGGTGCGGCTTTTGATCCATTGCAGAGAATCACTTGATCTACGGTTAAAGAACCGTGTGATGTCTGCAAGGAAAATCGTTCATTTGTTTTCTGTATTCCAGTACAGGAGATTCCTGTACGTACATCAACTCCAAGACGGTATACTTCCTGTTCTAATACATCACGGATGGCACTTGCCTGATCAGAGTACGGATACAGATATCCATTTCTGTCTTTTGGATAGATTCCAAGTTCTCGGAAAAAAGCAATGACTTTTTCCGCCGGAAATTGATCCAGTACCTGCGTGATAAAGTTAGGCTGCTCCGAACGATAACAGGAAGTATCCTGATAAGTATTCGTATAATTACACCGGCCATTTCCAGTCACTAATATTTTCTTACCCAATCTATCGTTTTGCTCCAGAAGGAGAACTTTCGCTCCTTTTCTGGCAGCGAAAATGGCGGCCATCATTCCTGATGCACCGCCACCTATAATTGCAATTGTGTTCATTAAAATTCATATCCTCTTACTTTCTTAGCAGATTACATCTGTCTGAATTTTAACATAACAATTCATTCAACTCAACTGAATTTTCGATAGATTCTCTCGAAATTGTTTTACAGAAGTTCTCTCACACGCTCGATAGAAAGAACGCCTGCATCAATAACGCTCTGCAGTGATTTGAGAATACCAAGCTTTGCATGATACCATGTGAGTCCACCCTGGAAATAGACAGCGTACGGAGGTTTTACTGGTCCGTCTGCACTTAATTCAATGGAAGAACCCTGAACGAAAGCACCAGCTGCCATGATCACATCGCTGTCATATCCCGCATTGCCCATGGTTCCGGGCTTACATAACTGTCTACCGGAGCAGCTGCCTGAATTCCCTTACAGAATGCAATAACACCTTCTGCAGATCCAAGTGTAACCGCCTGGATGATATCATGACGGGATTCAGAACCGTTCGGAATTACCGGATATCCTAAAGCTTCGTAGATATTTGCTGCAAAAGTAGCACCCTTTAAAGCACCGCATACAACAGTTGGTGCAAGGAAGAATCCCTGATAGAAGGACTGTGTAACACCAAGTGTAGCACCGACTTCTTTACCGAGTCCTGGAGAAGTCAGACGATAAGCACAGTTTTCGATCAGATCAGCTCTTCCGGCAACATATCCGCCGATTGGGGCAAGTCCGCCACCCGGATTTTTGATCAGAGAACCGACGATCATGTCTGCACCGACATCACTTGGCTCAATACGTTCAACGAATTCACCGTAACAGTTATCTACCATACAGATGACATCCGGGCGACGCTCTTTGATAAATGCAATCAGTTCGCCGATTTTTTCTACAGAGTAGCTTGGGCGTGTCTGGTATCCTTTGGAACGCTGGATTGTTGCCAGTTTGATTGTTTTATCTTCCAGAGCTTTTTCAATCGCAGGATAATCAAAATATCCATCTTCCAGAAGTTCTACCTGTTTATAGGAGATTCCATATTCTGCAAGAGAGCCGTTAGATGGACGGATTCCGATTACTTCTTCAAGTGTATCATATGGTTTTCCAACCGGAGATAACAGTGTGTCTCCGGGACGAAGATTCGCTGCAAGCGCGAGGGCAAGTGCGTGTGTTCCGCAAGTGATCTGTGGGCGCACCAGAGCGGCTTCTGTATGAAAAACAGAGGCATAGACATCCTCTAAAGTATCTCTTCCCTGATCATTGTATCCATATCCGCTTACATAGTTAAAGCATCCTTCACTTACGCGGTTCTCCTGCATGGCATGAATTACTTTTAACTGATTGTATTCAGCGTTTCTGTCAAATTCTTCAAAACGTTCTTTTAGTTTCTCTTCTGTCTTCTGTCCGAATGCCCAGACTTCTTTGCTGATTCCTAGCTGTTCGTAAATTGTTTCTGTAGTTGGTGTATTCATTTTTCTTCTTCTTTCTTTTTAAGTTTTTTATTGTTGATTTACATGGCAAAGCTGCATTTTATCTAAATGCAGCCTGATGTCCTAATGAATGATTTCTTTTTCCTTTAAAACAGTGAGCATCTGTTGGATCAGTTGTTTATCTTCTCTTCCAATCTCACTTTTATCAAGCCAGATGACATCTCTTTCTCTTCTAAACCAGGTCAGCTGTCGCTTGGCAAAATGTCTTGTGTCTCTCTTAATAATGCGTACGGCTTCTTCCAAAGGATACTCTCCTTCAAAATAGCCAAACAGTTCTTTGTATCCAAGTCCCTGCATCGCAACACTTTCTCTTTTAAGTCCGCGCAATCTTAATGCATTGACTTCTTCAAGAAGTCCTTCCTGCATCATCAGATCGACACGTTTATCAATCCGGTCATAGAGAATCTTACGATCATCTGTCAGCACAAAATATGCGGAGTTATAAGCAGATTCTTTCTCTCGTTCCGCCTCATTGTGCTCGGAAATCTTCTGTCCGGTCTGCTGATAATATTCCAGCGCGCGGATCACACGTTTTATATTATGAAAATGAATCTGTTCCGCAGATTCCGGGTCTACTTTTTCAAGCATTTCATGAAGATATTCTGCGCCCTGGGTTTTGGCAAGTGCTTCTAATTCTTCCCGATAAGCAGTATCGGCATTATTTTCTGTGAAATCAATGTCGTAAAGTAATGCCTGAATATAGAATCCTGTTCCGCCGACAACGATCGGAATATGTCCCCGCTGATAGATTCCTTCCATTGCTTCTTTTGCCATCTGCTGAAAGAGAACAACGTTAAAATCCTCAGACGGATCAAGAACATCTACCAGATGATGCGGCACACCGTCCATCTCTTCCGGACGGATCTTGGCAGAGCCGATGTCCATCTCCTTGTAGACCTGCATAGAGTCAGCAGAAATGATCTCTCCGCCGATCGCTTTGGCAAGTCCGATGGAGGCAGCAGTCTTTCCGACAGCGGTTGGGCCGGTCAGAATGACAAGTGGGCGTTTGTTTGTCTGTTCCATCTATATTTCCTCGATTCCATTTATACAATTCGTTTAAATTTCTTTTCCAGATCACGTTTTGTCATGGCAATGATCGTCGGTCGTCCATGCGGACAGTGATATGGATTGTCCAGTGTCAGGAGTTCGCCGATCAGTTTGTCTACTTCCTGTGCAGAAAGACGGTTATTTCCCTTTACAGCAGCCTTACAGGACAAGGATGCAACCTTCTCATCGATCAGCTCCGGTGTCATAGAAGTAGAAAGACCTTCGGTCAGATCATCGATCATCTCCATCAGAAGTTCTTTCTTGGCAATACTGAACAGATTGTCAGGTACTGCACGGACTGCATACTCTTCTCCACCAAAAGGTTCAATCTCGAAACCAATGCGTGAAAAGCGGTCCATATTTTCATTCAGAAGCTGTGCTTCCTGCATGGATAAGCTTAAAATGATCGGAGGACTTAAGTACTGAGAAGTAAATTCTCTGCTTTTCATTTCACGCAAGGTACGCTCATACAAGACGCGTTCATGAGCCGCATGCTGATCAATGATGTAGAGATTATCTTTAAATTCTACGAGCCAGTAGGTGTCAAAGACCTGGCCGATCAATTTATATTCTGCACGGATATCTCTTTTTAAGAAATTTTCTTCAAAGAGATCCATCTGCGTACCGTTTTCTGGTTCTGATTTTGCGTCGGTTATTTCACAATCAGATACTGCATCGGTGTTGGTGGTGGCAGTTTGCATTTCAACAGCTGGTTTGGATTTTTGAACTGCTGCCGCAGTTTCCGGTGCAACTGTCTTATCTGCTGCTTCAACGGCGTATTTGACATGTTCAGCAATTTTGTCTTTCTGTTCATCTGCACGGAAAATCTCTTTCCGGTCTGCAACTTCGGCGGAAGAAGAACGATTATGGTAAGAAAGTACGCGCTCCTTCATCTTACGGATAAAATAATCCTCATCTTGAACATCATCCTTAACCGTTTTCTTGGATTCTTTGATCAATTCCGCAGCTGTTACTTTTTCATTCTCCTTACGCGGACGAAGAAGAAACGGACTGCCGGTATCCTCTTTATTTTTGGTCGAAGCGGATGTGAATGTCTTTTTCACTCGCTCCGGTCTTTCTGCCTTGTTTTCGTTCGATTCCACCGGATCAGGAACTTCTGCTTTCTGGATCAGTTCCGGTTCCAGCAAAGTCCTGTGTACGGCTTCAAAGACGGTATTATAAACCTCCTGCTGCCGTGAGAAGCGAAGTTCCATCTTTGTCGGATGCACATTGATATCTACATTTTCTCCACTCAGATGAAAATGCAGAACTGCAAATGGAAACTTGTGCTGCATCACAAAATCACGATAAGCGTCTTCCACGGATTTGGAGATCATTGCACTTTTGACATAGCGGCCGTTTACGAAGAAATTTTCAAAGTTACGATTTCCACGTGTGATGATCGGCTTGCCGAGAAAACCTGTGATATGGATACCATTTTTCTCATAATCGATCTCAATCAGGTTAGCCGCTACGTCACGGCCATAGACATTGTAGATCACATCTTTCAGTTTTCCATTTCCGGAAGTACGCAGTTTTTCCTGTCCGTTATTTAAAAACTGAAAAGCAACTTCCGGATGAGACAGGGCAAGATGCATTAATAGATCCTGCACATGTCCGGCCTCTGTCATTGGTGTTTTCAAAAATTTTCTTCTCGCAGGAACATTGTAAAATAACTGATGGACGAGGAAAGTTGTCCCGTTTGGCGCACCGGTATCTTCCAAGGATACTTCTTTTCCACCTTCAATGACATAGCGGGTACCAAACTCTGCATCGGCTGTCTTTGTGATCAGTTCCGTCCGGGTGACGGCTGCAATACTTGAAAGCGCCTCTCCACGAAATCCCAAAGACGCGATGTGAGACAGGTCTTCCACTGTCTCAATCTTGCTTGTAGAATGGCGCAGAAAAGCACGCTGCACTTCATCCTGCGGAATGCCACAGCCATTATCTGTAATACGGATGAAGGAAATGCCCCCGTCCTTGATCTCTATTTTTACAGAAGTAGATCCTGCGTCGATCGCATTTTCAACGAGTTCTTTTACAATTGACGCTGGACGCTCAATCACTTCACCTGCGGCAATTTTATCAATTGTGATCTGGTCTAATACATGAATGTGTGGCATATTTCCGCCTTTCCTTTTACCAACGGTTCTTCAGCTTATTCTGTAACCGGTAGATTGTATTTAAAGCATCGATCGGTGTAAGATTTCCGACATCGATATTTTTCAATTCATCAAGTACGTCATCATCTTTTACAGTGTCAAACAGAGACATCTGTGCCATATCGACTTCGTCATATTTTTTTGCCTTACTTTTTTTCTTTGCAGTATGTTCCTTGGCCGCGATCTCACTGACGCGGTTTGTGATATCCTCATCGCTGAGTTCCTCTACGATTTCCTTCGCACGGGAAATGACAAGATCCGGAACGCCGGCAAGTTTTGCAACCTGGATACCATAACTCTTGTCAGCCCCGCCTTTTACGATCTTTCGTAAGAATACGATGTCATCGCCCTTTTCTTTTACAGCAATACAATAGTTGTTGACATTATCAATCTTTCCTTCGAGTTCTGTCAGTTCATGATAATGTGTGGCGAATAAAGTTTTTGCTCCCAACAGTTTGCTGTCGCTGATGTATTCTACAACAGCCCAGGCAATTGACAGACCGTCAAATGTACTTGTTCCGCGTCCGATTTCATCAAGAATGAGAAGACTTTTTGAGGTTGCATTTCTTAAAATATTGGCAACTTCGGTCATCTCAACCATGAATGTACTCTGTCCGGAAGCAAGGTCATCGGATGCTCCGACTCTGGTGAAAATACGGTCGGAAAGACAGATGTTCGCGCTCTCTGCCGGGACAAACGATCCGATCTGAGCCATCAGTGCGATCAATGCAGTCTGACGCATGTAAGTTGATTTACCTGCCATATTCGGACCTGTGATGATTGAAATTCTATGTTTCTTATCATCCAGATAAGTATCATTGGCAATAAACATATCATTTGGAATCATTCGCTCAACGACCGGATGACGGCCTTCTTTGATATCAAGGATTCCTTTTTCATTAATTTTCGGACGGACGTAGTTGTTGCGCTCTGCAACAAGTGCAAGAGAACTGAACGCATCCAGTGCGGCAACTGCTTTGGCAGTTTGCTGGATTCTCTCCACCTGTCCGGCAATCGTTTCACGGACTTCGCTGTAAAGTTCATATTCCAGTGCATACAGCTTATCTTCTGCACCAAGGATCATGTCTTCAAGTTCTTTAAGCTCCGGTGTGATATAACGCTCAGCATTCGCAAGGGTCTGTTTTCTTGTATAATAATCCGGGACAAGATCTTTATAAGAATTTGTCACTTCCAGATAATAACCAAATACTTTGTTATATTTTATTTTTAGATTTTTAATACCTGTTTTTTCTCGCTCATCATTCTCAAGTTTTGCAAGCCAGTCTTTTCCGTCCGATTTCGCCCGGCGAAGCTTATCAACTTCTTCGTTATAACCGTCGCGGATAATATTTCCCTCTTTCATGGCAAGCGGCGGATCCTCACGAATGGCTTTCGTGACGAGCTCGCAGAGATCTTCTAATGCATCCAGATCTTCATAAATCTCTTTTAAAAGCGGTGCCTGCAGATCCTGTAAAATATAGCGGATCGGTGGCAGCATCTCCAGAGAACCTTTGAATGCGGTGAGGTCTCGCGGATTTGCAGAACCGTAAGTGATCTTCGTGATCAGACGCTCCAGATCATAGACCGGAGATAAATATTCCCGGATCTCTTCACGGGCAATGGCCTGATTTTTCAGTTCTTCTACTGCATCCAGTCTGCGGTTGATCTCGGATTTATCGATCAAAGGCTGTTCTACATTTTTGCGAAGCGTACGTGCGCCCATTGCAGTACGTGTTTTGTCAAGAACCAGAGAAGGGAACCACGCTTCTGCTTTCACGTAAAGTTTCGCACAGCTCCAGATTTCGACGTGTAGAACTGTCAATCAGCATATATTTTCCTGTGATATATGGTGTAATATGTGTCAGGTTGGAAAGTGAATTTTTCTGTGTCTCAAATAAATAGATCAGAAGTGCTCCGGCACTGATGATTCCACAGTCATAATCAGCAAGTCCAAGCCCTGCAAAATTCTTTACTTTGAAATGCTCAAGCAGCTTATCTTTGCAGACAGCATCATCAAAATACCAGGAATCGAGAGAATAAATCGTGATTCCAAGCTTGTCTCTCATCGCATCCAGATCCATACCGCTCATATAGAACGCTTCGTTGCAGATGATCTCAGACGGACTGAATTTATAAATCTCATCCATCAGACGGCTGCTGTCCGGAAGTTCTGTGACAAAATAATCTCCGGTAGAAATATCTGCGATTGCAACTCCATAGCGGTCTGCAATATAGACGATACACATGATGTAATTATTCTTCGTTTCATCTAATGCCTGTGTATCCAGATTCGTTCCGGGTGTAACAATTCTTACAACCTCACGTTTTACGATCCCCTTCGCAGTCTTTGGGTCTTCTACCTGTTCACAGATTGCGACTTTGTATCCCTTCGCAACAAGACGGTTCAAGTAACCTTCTACGGCATGGTATGGGATTCCGCACATCGGGGCACGTTCATCCAGACCACAGCTTTTCCCGGTCAGTGTGATCTCAAGCTCTCGGGATGCAGTCAAGGCATCGTCAAAGAACATTTCGTAGAAATCGCCGAGGCGGTAGAATAAGATACAATCCTTGTACTGCTCTTTCGTCTCGCAATAAATTTTCATCATCGGTGTCAGCTTATCTATGTCAATATTTTCCATCAATTTCTCCTTAGTTTTCAAAGGTTTTCTAAAAACTCTTTAGAATGTAAGTTCGCAAATCATTCTAACAAATTTTAACATGAATTTCAAGCTGATGTTGAGAACGTAGAAATGTATCATTTTGTCGGAGTACCTATATCGCAATGTGCGAAGAGAGCGAACTGAAGAATATTCGTTTAATATTCTTGGGTTCGCTCTCTTCTTTTAATTTGAAAAAATTATTATTTCATTTTTCATAAACAACTTCTAACTGTCCGGCATCCATCTCGCACACTGTATCACACAACCATTCCATTTCCATCACATTGTGTGCAGCTAACAGGATAGTTGTTCCTTTTTCTTTCAATTCAACAAAGAGTTCGCAGACATCCTGTGCGCCTCTTTTATCCAATCCATTGAATGGTTCGTCTAAAATTAATAATTTTGGTCGCTCCATGATCGCCTGTGCAATTCCAAGGCGTTCTCTCATCCCAAGTGAATATTGACCTACTTTCTTTTTAGAAAACGGATCAAGACCAACTCTTGCGATTGCATCCCGGATCTCAGTATCTCCTATTTTTCGATTAAGTTGTGCAAGGCGTTTTAAGTTTTCATATCCACTGATATATGGAAGAAATCCCGGACTCTCGATAATCATTCCGGTATTTTCCGGAAAATCAATATCTTTTCCAATTCTTTTTCCATAGACATATACGCTCCCTCTGTCAGGTTGAAGAAAACCGCAGATGCATTTGAACATTACAGTTTTACCGGAGCCATTAAATCCCATGATTCCGTGGATTTTTCCTGCCTCAAAGGTATGACTGATTCCTTTTAATACTTTTTCTTTGCCAAAAGATTTTGTTAGATTTTTAACTTTCACAGCAGCTTTCATAATTTTCCCCTTTCTTATTCCGTCAGGATTCATCAACCTGAGAAAATGTAAAATTATATCGTTTGATACATTTTCTCGAGATGAAAAGCAAAATACATATCACTGCAAGGAATAACAGGATGCTTATTTTTATTTGTGGCAAATAATCATATCCGAAATTATGCATTGGAAATGTTGCGTGATTTAAGGGTGATAACCATCCGCAAAGAATATTTGCCCGATAGGAAAGCCCTCCACCCAGATGAAAAACTTTTTGAAAAATATCCGGAGTCAGAAGAATTCCATAAAGATTTATCAAGAGTGCGCCAACAACGCCTCCGGCTCTTCCCTTCTGTAGATTTAATACAAGCATGACGAAGTAATAAATAACGAATAGAAAAGCATAAGAAATACAACACAGATTGCACATTTATATGGTGTTGTCATTTCCATTGTCTTTATTGATACAGGAACCGTAAGATGATTATTACTTCCATATCCAATGCTTGCAGCAGTCTGGCTCCATACATTTCCAACGTAAGCCCAAGGACTTGCAATTAGAAGTTCTGTCAGGCAGAGGAAGACTGTATAAAGGCAAGTAGACAGGATCACATATAGGATCTGACTTGCCATCCATACGCTTCGCTTTGTCCGGATCAGCCAATAGGGCGTCATCTGATTTACAAAAGGCATATCTGCAAATAATAACAGCACTAAAAGGATGAAAGCATCACAGACTGCGCATCACCGAAGGTCCAGATCAGTGGCTCGAACATTTGCACCGGTGTCTGGAATGTCTGTGCCTGCTCTAAAATCTGATTTGTCAACATCAGACAAAGTACAAATCCTAATGCAAAAGTCATCCAGATTCTCGGATTTTTGTCCCAGTCAGAGAAATTTCTTTTTGTTAGAAGAAAGATTTGATGAATGTCCGTTTTAAATTGCGTTTTTTTCATGCCACCACTCTCCTTACCACGCATTTACGCAAAGCCAGTGCCAGAAGACTGCTGATCAGAAGCAGAGCCAAAAGACAGAATCCGTTTCCATAATATGCCGGGCTTGCCCACTGCTTTGGACTTAGGAAAAAATAATTGCGGTAATATCGTTCTTGAAACACTGTTAGTACATAATATAAAATAAATGGAACAGCACAGCTCAGATACTTATTTTTAGTCAAAACTGCTGTCAGTGAACCGCATAAAGACCACAATGCTCCATTTAGAAAAAGTCGGATAAATCCAATTCCTGTGATACTTATTACCTCTGATATATTTTGCAAAGTATTCAGAGTCGGGATATTTCTACAGATAACTATAAAAACAACCAATGCAATTCCTGCCGCTGAAACGGAAATGGCACCACCTGTGAATGCGACTCCAAAACTTTTCATCCAAATATAATTTCTTTTTCCTATTCTGTTAATAAGAAACCATGCATAGCGGCTGTGTAATTCTTCCTGTATATCTGCGGCTGTTGCCAGAGGAACCAACAGTGGAAAGAAAAGCAAGGCTTTTTCTGAAGTGATTGCATAGGTGAAGATGCATAACCAGGCTTTCCCTTCTGTTGATCCACCGAAAGCGATCAGATGATTTCGATAAGGAAGTGCAACAATCAAAAGAACCGCACACAACGCCAGTACAGAGATATAAAATCTTCGGTTTCCAAAGTCATATTTCAATTCTGTTCTGAAAAGATGTCTTCGTTTCATATTCTATCATCTCCAATAAGAACCTATTCTTCCACCGTCTGTTGCATTTAATACAATGTAGTCGGTCTGATATCCTTCTATTTTTCTTCCGGCTGTTCCAAGTTCGGCAGTTGCATCTTGACTCTCGCTTATAGTGAAAAACCATGCCGGAACCAGCCAGGCATTTTGTGGATTCTTATATGCCGGTATATAAGTATATCCCAGTTCGACAGTTGCAACATCATAACCAAATATCGTCTTGCTCTCTGCAGGCTGACTGGAAGGGTAAAGATATTTCACCTGATCGATCAGGCGGTTTTCTATTTCATCAAATGCAAGGAGTTTTACATTTTCTGTAACTATCTTTTCTTCCTGACTCATACCCTTCCATTTGAAGGAACGGATTCCATCTTCTGTCACTACAATATAAATCTGCTCTACCGGCATGGAAGGTGCATATGCAAATCCACTATCATCTGAATATCCTCCGGTTTTATCCTGATTTATTTTTAATCCGGAAACAGAAGGAACGTAAGTAAGACGATAACCTGTTTTTCCAAGATTTGGATCAGCATTCCATAATGCTTCCTGTTGTTCTAATATAGTGGCTTCCGGATAATCAGACTGTGCATACCAGAGGATTTTGTCTGATGACAACAACTGCATATTTTCGAGGTTCAGATCTTTCAGAATTTTTTCAGCTTCATCTTCTGCTGTCTCTTCTAAGAGAGTGGTTTCTTTCATCTGGTCTTTCAGTGTTTGTAGTTTCTCCATAAAAGATTCTTTTACGCTTCCTGCAGGAACTCCATATTCGTCTGTGCGATTCTCTATTGCCAGATAGTTTTCAATAGTTGCCAGTTCGATCCCATTTCCTTCTGACCAGGAGAAGATACTATAATTTCCTGCTTCCGGATCGTAAGTTTCTGCATTGATCGTACCCTTTGCATCTGCACCAACCGTTGCCTGAAAATGAATCTCCATTCCATCCTGCTTTGTGGTATCCGGAAGAATATCATATCCGTAAGCTTCCAGTGATTTTCTTTTTGCTTCATACGCCGGATCTGTCTTTTTTGATGTGTATTCAATCTGTCCAATTTCCTGCAATGGTGTCTGCTCTGGCGCAAGAGGAAGAACTTCTTCCACTAACTTTTCAAGCCCTGTTAAATCATACTCCACACTGTTGTCAGCATAGAATCCTTCCCTGTTCTTAATCCTATCTAAGAGGTTCTGATAGTATTCTCTGGTAAGTTCCTGCGTCTGATACAAAATCTCTCCGCCTGCAAAATAGGAAATAAGTCCGTTTAATTGTTCAAGCTCCAGTTTTTTCTGACTGACTTCAATCACCGGAAGATTTCCTGTCGTAACAGATTCTAATTTCTGATCTGCGTGAAAAACTCCGCGGTCATTACTCCATGTTACTGTTGTGTCCCAGTGTTCCGGCAGATCCAGTGTCTGTGTCTCTCCATCTTTCAATGGTTCTGCAATTACATCCTCGCTTAATCCTCCGGCCTTACTGACAACTGCACTCTGGTCAGGTGTCTTCTGACATCCCGTAAGTAACAGACCACAAGTAAGACTGACTGTCAGAATCGATGGTAAAATGATTTTAGTTCTCTTTTTCTTAATTGTCATGGCATCATTCCTCCATTTCCATTCCTGTTTGTGTGATACGAATTTCGTATCCTGAAAATTTGGAACAGGTTTTTTTCTTATATTCAGTTTAATCTTGTGGTGAAAGTACTGCAAGCGGATGGCCTTCAAGTACTGGATTACTGGACATGAGTATTTATAAATCAAAAAATGTTATTGAAACAACAAACATTCCATCTTCCATTTCATAGGCCAGATCTCCATCATATCGTGTAACAATCCGTTCCACACTTTTCAAGCCATATCCATGAAGAGATTTATCCTGCTTCGAAGTCAGAAAAGTATGTCCTGATTTGGCAGGAAGCTTATCGGTTCCATTCTTAATTTCAAGAAACAACATTTGCATATGCTGCTCAATCTTTATACTGATTTTCTTACGTTCTTTATCAGTCACTTTCTCACAGGCTTCCAGGGCATTGTCTAGCAGATTCCCAAATAGTGAACAGATCTCTCTTTCTTCCATCGTCAGACTGGATAGTGGTGTTACATCCAATTGGAAATCAATCCCTTTTTGTACTGCCAGGATTCGCTTTTGCCCAAGAATCAGATCCACTACATGATTTCCTGTATAAATCTGTGGATTGATTTTTACGAAATTTCTTCTGATTTCATCTACATAATTTTCCAGCTTTTCATATTCCTGATTTTTTACATATTCACTGATCACAAGATAATGATTCTTTGTATCATGAACAAGTTCTTTGTTCTGCTCGATGGAAGCTCTTATTTCCTCATATTTCTGTTTCTCCATCTCTTCTTTCATCAGAAGAAATGTATTTTGTCCCGTTATGTTTCTGTTTTTCCATATAAGAAATGTCATGACGCTGACAAGCACGATCATAGTAAGAAAACTGATGAGACTTCCTTTTAAGACATCCTGAATCACCGGAATTCCGGCTGCAGAGTACAGAAGCCCGTATTTTAAAAGTTTTTGATACTCCAGAACGAGTGCTGACAACAGTACGCCACATAAAACAAATACCCATTGAAAGGCTTCTATGTCTTTTTTCTTCTTCCAGCTTCTTATTTTGAAAATGATAAAAAAGAAAATAATTAATAACAGGCTTCGTATCACACAAGATACTTCATTTTCATGGTAACGGAAAAATAGAATCTGAGGGTTTTCTGCCTGATTCCCGTAAATAAATGCGAGAAGGTAGTAAATGATATATAAAAATAATGTCATTGCTGCTTCATACATAGATGCGATCCCTGTAAGAAGAATCAATTTCTTTCGATAGGCAAGGAAACTTCCTAAAACCAAAATAAAAATCGTCAACAGGTATCCATAAGCACTAAACACAGATCTTTTGACCCATACAGAAATAATTGTTGAAGTGACGATTAAAACAAAATAGAGAATCCATTTATCTTTCGTTTTCAGAGTCTTTCTGTCTATAACTGTTCCGAATAACAGATAATAGAAAAGGAAGGTTTCAAGAAAATTCAGTCCAATCCATATTCCAAGTGTATCCATCGTTACGAATTCCTCCAGTAGAGATTGATTTCTCGCTTTACTTCTGCAAGTCTTGCCTTACTTACCGGTACTTCATATCCTTTTTCGAGATAGATAGTGTCACCGCTTACTCTGCAAATCTGCTTTATATTAACAGCGTATCCACGTTCCACCAGAAGAAATTGTCTACTATTTAACATTTTCAGTGCATTTTCCAAAGAAGTTCGCTCTCTCACAACGCCTTGGGTAGTAACATAATTTACATACTTAGTACCTTTGGATTTATACAGATAAAGAATATCCTTATAAAGCAATTTCACCTGTTCTGTACCGTCTTTTATAATACAGAATTCTTTCTTTTGTTTTTGCAGCTTTTCAATAAGCTGTTCAGCAACTCCGGGAAGACGAAATTCTAGATCCTGTTTCAAAATATACTGATATGCTTCGATCCGATAACTTTCTGCCGCATATTCTTCATAAGATGTGATGAAGACAATGTACATGTCAGGGCAAATCCTTCGGACCAATTTCCCCAGTTCCACTCCATCCAGCTGTTGCATCTGAATGTCTGTAAATAAAATATCCGCTGTTTCGCCCTTCTGAATTTCCTCAAAGAAACTTTCGCCCGATGCATATAGTTTAATCTCTACTTCGTGTTGTTCCTGTATATTTTCCTTTAGAGTTCGGAGAATTTGTTCTCTTGTCTGTTCTTCATCGTCAACGATTGCAATTTTTATCATAAGTTGAATTCACCTCGCCTCACATAATCAGTATCAGTATAACATACTTCGAACACGCATTCATATTATGGCCATAAAATATATTGGTTTGGGACATAAAAAACGAAAGGCTCCTGCAGGAGCCTTTCAGACTACGGACTTCACAAGTTTCCGTTTTCATCTAGAAGATATATAGCAAAGACATTTCCAAGTTGCAGAGGATAACTTTCCTTGATGATGCCATCAAATACAATACGAATATGGTCACCGGCATTCAAATCAGGGAGCTCACCACTTTCTACTATATTCGTTGTTACAGAGAATTCTTCATCAACAGGAATACCACTATCAAAGGATTCTGAACATTTTACCTTAATTGATTTTTTCTTTACTTCAAGAACAGTTGCATCAAAATATACTTGTTCTTTTTCCTGACTTGAATTCAAATCTGCTACAGCTCCATCATAGACCATTAATTTTATCGTTTCATTTTCAGGAACATCAGCGTATACACCTACAGTACATGCCTTGTTTTGGGATATCTGATACAAGGAACTAACACCGCCCGCTGGAATTTCTGCTGTTCTTTCTTCTTCATCCGGTATTTGTAGATGAACAATAATATTGAAATTATTGCTGTTTTGAAAGGTGAGTATTCCAGTTTGGGAGGATACTTTTTTATCAGAATATGTAACTACATAGTTATTTGTCTCAGAGGTTTCTGCGCAAGTAACAGAACAATCCCATTTGTCTTGCTGAGAGGTATCTTGTTTACTATTGAAAGTGATAAACTCATCCCACAATTCCTCAAAATTAACAAACTCATAATACTTTTCATCAACACCGAAATAATGTCCCGGACAGAGTGTAACTACGTCTTTTCCTTGGAAATAAAGCTTATAGTAAGTAACTGCTCCACTTGATAATGCTTGATTTTTATCAACTTCATCACCAAGCTCAACTTGATTCAGCAAATGGACGAACTCCTTCTTTTCCTGATCTGACAGTGTATAGGAAAAATTTCCATCTTTCCCACCTGTTGTGCCAGAAAGTTCGATTTTATCAATTTCAGACACATCTATAGTTCCAAATTCAATAGCAGAATGGGTGGTATTCTTTTGACAGCCGGACAATAGAGTTAACGTAATCAGTATGAATGATAGGATCATTTTTGAAACTGTTTTTTTACATTTTGTTTTAAACATTTTTCTGCCCTCCTGCTAGTGTACTGCCTCATTGTTCGCTATTTTATCAAGTTTGGCAAAGTATTTTTACCATTTTTCTTTGAATCAATTATAACATGAACAAGTTTGCTTTTCACTTGTTATATGATAAATAAACGAAAAAATATATGTGTATGATTTTTCGTTTCATACTCATGCATTTTTTCTTACTTACTATCGGATGGGGCATCTGGAGGGGCACTTCCCTGAGGTTTCTCCATGTCTGCGTCAGGCTGTCCGTTCCTTGGTCCGCCTTTCATGTCACCTCTTTCTCCACCATTGCCAGGCATTTCTCCCTGAGCGTTACTTCCATAAACCAGACTATCCATGGTAACGCTCTGCTCTGCTGTTCCGGCTGTTATAGTATAAGTTTCTCCCTGTTGGATTTCCGGGGTGCTTATGATAATGGAAGAATATTGTTTTTCTGCTGTCCAACTAAGAAGTTCAGTACTACTACTGTCAAGGAGTGAAATCTCAGTATTACCTTCCTGTTCATCAATATTTACCATAATAGTGCCCTGCGTTGAAGAAGAATCAAAATTTTGTGCCATACCCGAGGAACCGGATGCTGCAAATATGCCGCCGGTTATCTGTGCACTTCCATTGTAATCTAAGCTTCCATTTCCATCATTTGTAGGACCTGAAACATAGGTTTCTCCACCGGAAACTGTGATGTCTCCGTTGGAATCAATTCCGTCTCCGGAAGCATTTACATAAAGCACACCGCCAGAAATTTGAATATAGGCGCCTTCTGTGGATGCGAACTGGTCGTCTCCGCCCTGGAATCCTTCAGAACTACTACTATCGTTCCCGCCGGCAGCATTAATTCCATCATCAGATGCCAATACACTGATTTCACCGCCCGCAATATCAATACTCAATCCTTCGATACCCTCATAGCTTTGTGTAATGTCTATCTTTCCTTCAGAAATAGTCACATTAGAAGCTGCATGAATTCCATCATCTCCTGCTGATATCGTATAAGTACCTCCAGCCAGATAAACGAACCCGGAACTGCTATCATCTTTATTTTGCGCATGGATACCATCTTTTCCTGATACAATCGTATAAGTGCCATTGGCAATACGCACGCTGTCTTTTCCGGAAAGTCCGTGACTGGCACTGGTGATTACGTAAGTTCCGCTTGTGAGAACGAGATCATCTTTGGATACAATTCCGTGTCCTTCCTGTGCTGTAACTGTAAGAGTTCCTTCCCCGTTCAGTCAGGTCTGATTTAGAAAATATAGCTGCATCGATATTATTTTCATCTATGGCAGTATAGGAACTTCCGTTATGCTCTAAGGTGTTTTCTGTTCCCGAAGCTGTGGTAACGAATACCTTATCTGCCGAGCGGACATATAATGCAGCGGATTGATCGTTAGAGATGCTTACTCCATTAAGAACAATCTGAACTTTGTCAGTATCTTCTGCTTCTACAATAATCATTCCGTCAGATAAAGAGCCTGAAAGAATATAGGTTCCTTCGTCTTTGATTGTTATGGTATTTTCCGTAATGGACACGGCATCAGACTCACAGCTGGAACTATTGTCAGCCAGAGAAATAGTGACGCTTTCAGATTCGTCATATCCTACTTCTTTATCACGGTCTGAAAACATATCGGAAGTATCTGTTTCGGTAATAGAAGAACTTGTCGTAGTAGATGATTCTGTAGTTTGCTGTGTCGTATTTCCAATTTTTGTGTTACAGCCGGATAGCATCAAAGCTCCCATTGTGAGAAATAATATAATTGTTTTTTTTCGCATCAGTCATCGCCTCCTGAATTCTTATAATTCTCCGACTATAGTTTCCTGTCTGCACATCGTAATTTCCAGGTTGCCGTTTCTGCAACGAAGAGCGTCGATCAGTTCTTTTTCTGTTGCAGGATCTTTTAATGTTAAATTGTAAGTCAGCTTAAACAAGCTTCCCATATTTGTAGTTTTGATCTGTAGAATTTCATAATCTATTGTATATTTCTTTAAGATCTTGTCAAATACTCCGCTGTAGTCCAAATCCTCCGGTATCGTGATATGTAAAGTTTTGTAACGTGCTCCATGTTTTCTTGTTCCAAAATCCAGACGATTATACAGAAGCATGATACTTCCAAGAATTGCAGCAGATAGTAAAGCATACGCGAGATATCCCATTCCAGCCACTAAACCGGAACACATGGCAAGAAAAATCGCTCCGATTTCTTTCGCAGATCCAGGAACTGAACGGAAACGGACAAGGCTGAATGCTCCGGCAACAGCCACACCGGTTCCTACATTTCCATTGACCATCATGATCACTACACAAACCACTGCCGGAAGCAGCGCAAGTGTTGCTACAAAGCTTTTCGTATATTTTGTTCCATACATATAAGTACCGGCTAAGATCAGACCGATCACTAAGGCACATCCCACGCATAATAAGAAGTCAGAAATAGAAATCACACTGGTCATATTAGTATCAAAAATTCCCTGAAATAAAGTATTAGACATTATTGTTTCCTCCTTGTAAAGATTCTGCAAGCATACGCTGATAAGCAGAACCGTATTTTGAAAATGATGTTTTGTATAAATGCTGTTTCGTAAGTATTTCACTCATCCAGAGTGGAATTCCCCCGGAAGTTTTAATTTCCATCAGTGTCTGATTATTTCCCAGTAAAGAAAATCCATAGATTTCGCTGCCAAGGGAAAAATCATTTCTCCGATACAGAATATTCTCATCAAAAGTTACACGAAAATCACTGCCGTCCAGAGAATAATAAGCTTCCCGTTCATAGGATAAAAATACGGATGGATGAAGATTTTCATAGTAATCGCGGAAATATTGAATTTCATTTCCAATCTGTGAATGAACCGGGAGTGGTTCTCCAGTCTGAAAACTGTCCATAACCTTCTCTTCCGGAAGCTGTAACCTGCGTTTGTAGACGACAGATTTATATTTTTTCTTGATTTCTACAAATACCGGATCTGTTTTCTTTACGGGTTTATAACTCCGGATCCGCAGCTTTTCTTTGTACACCGGTTTTTCCAGAGAACGTCGGATCAGCCGAAATGTATCAGTATCAAAATAAATATTTCTTATGACGGTTCTTCCGTAATCATCCAGCTTCATATAAGGCTCCATTGCCAGAAGAATCTGCTCTTTTTCCTGTCTGTTCAGCAGATATTTCAATTCATAACGCTTAAAAGTCATTTGATAAGCCATCGTTTTCCTCCTGTTTTTTATTTTACATACATAAGATACTCCCGTAACCTTAATTAAACTTAAAAAAATTAAGTTTAGAAAAGAATATGAAAAAGCCCGTATCAAACGTTATGTTTGTACGAGCTATGTAAATCAGTTATGTTGGAAAAACCACGGTAATCTTTAATGATTTTTCATCTTTTGTCTCTGCGCTTATCTTCCCATGATGGACTCCACAGTTGCGGCAGCAATGGAAAGTCCCAAACCATATCCTCCGGTCTGAGAATTTCTGGAGGCATCTGTGCGATAAAACCGGTCAAACAAATGAGAGATCTGTTCTTTGGAAATAAATTCTGTTGTATTAAAAACAGACAGATAAATACGATTTTTCTTTTTTTCTAAAGCGAGTGAAAGAGTTCCATTTTCGTTTGTGTATTTTACTGCATTGTCAAGAAGAATTGTTATAAGTCCACGGATTGCTTTCTCATCTCCGTTCATAGAAATCAGTGGTTCAATCTTGCTGTCCAGATTAATTTGATGCACTTTTGCCGGAGCCTGAAAAGTATGGCATACCTCTTCTACGATATCTGACAGTGGAAATTCTATTTTTGTGTCTCTGCTTACACCTTCTTCCATTCGGGAAAGCATAACAAGAGCATTGGTCAGATCGGCAAGCCGGCTTGTCTGTGCTTGTATATCCTGTAGCCATTCGTTTTCACCGAAGTCCATTTCTAAAATCTCTGCATCTGCATCAATAATGGTCAACGGGGTCTTCAATTCATGACCTGCATCTGTAATGAATCGTTTCTGCTTTTCGTAATTATCGGAAAACGGTTTTACGATACGTGCTGACAAACCAAGCATTAAAATAAATACAGATAAGAGTCCGATACCGGATACACTAAAGGTTGTAAGCAAAAAGTTGTGAAAATTATTTAATTGTCGTCTGCAATCCAGGAAAATAATGCGTACATTGCCGTTAGACGAATACATACGATATCTGTAATTATCCTGGAATCCTTCTTCTGATTTTTTGTTCCATACTTCGGAAGCATAGTTCACAGCTGTTTCAGTATCAACCGATGCAATCTTTGAAGTATCTGTTAAAATAATCGTTCCATTCGCGTCATACAAAACAGAAAAATATCTGGATTCGTATGGAATTTCTGCCGACATACCATGAGGATCATCTGTTTTCTCTCTTGGTTCCATTCTTGGAAAAGTTCCATCATTTTCCTCTAAGATATCAAGAATCCGGTCAGCATCCGCCACAATCTTCTTATGATTTATAATACCTACAATCCCTCCGATTACAAAAAGGACAAGGAAAAGAGAGACCATAGAAGTAGCGATCAATTTAATACGAAGTTTTTTAATCATGTCAGCTCCTCCAAAGAATATCCGGCATTTCTTGTTGCTTTAATCTGAATGTCTGCGTGGAGGGCTGTTAATTTTTTCCTTAAATACGAAATATACACCCATACTACGTTGATTTCTGTATCGCTGTCATATCCCCAGATCTTTTCTAAAAAACGTTCGGAAGGAATCAATTGATGAGGATTGGACATCATAAGTTCCAACATCTGAAATTCTTTATTCGCGAGTCGGAAACTGCCCTTTGCTGTAGATAGCTCAAAGGTTGCCTGATCTAACGTAACATTTCCAAAAGTCAGCTTAGATGTTGTCTGTGCCGACTGAGTTCTTGTGATAGCGCGAATTCTTGCTAACAGTTCTTTGGAATGAAAAGGTTTGGTCAAATAGTCGTTCGCTCCGGCATCCAGTCCTTCCACTTTATCATCAACTTCTGATTTTGCTGTCAATAATAGAATCGGAATCAGATTTCCCTTTTCACGGACTTTTCTCAATACTGTGAGTCCATCGACCTTTGGCATCATAATATCTAAGATCACTCCGTCATAATTATCTGTTTCCAAATACTCCAAGGCACTTTGTCCGTCGTAAACGGCATCTACGGAATAATTATTTCTCTCCAAGATTGCTGTCAGCGCCTTTGATAATGCCTTTTCATCTTCTGCTAATAATAAGCGCATGTGTAGTACTCCATATTTAGTTACTCTCTATCCTTCCCATATAGTAAAATCCTTTGCATTCATCAAGATGAACGTCAACCAGCTGACCGATCAGGCTTTCATCCCCCGGGAAATGAACGAGCAGGTTGTTGCTCATACGACCTGTCATCAGGTGATTGTCATGTTCATTGACACACTCTACAAGAACTGTCTGCACGGTTCCTTCATGAATTGCACACTGTTCTGCCGAAATGGTCTGAACCTCATGTAAAAGACGATTGAAACGATCTTTTACAACGTCTTCCGGAATCTGATCTTCCATTACAGCAGCAGGTGTTCCGGTACGTTTTGAATAAATAAAAGTAAATGCACTGTCATAGCGGACTTTTCTTACAACATCAAGAGTCTCCTGGAAGTCCTCTTCTGTCTCACCAGGGAAACCGACAATAATATCTGTAGTAAGTGATATATCCGGAACTGCTTTGCGGATCTTTTCAGCAAGTGCAAGATACTGTTCTTTGTCATAATGACGGTTCATAAGTTTCAGGATCCGACTGCTTCCGGACTGAACCGGAAGATGCAGATGTTTACAGATTTTTTTGATTTACTCATCACTTCAATCAATTCATCTGACAGATCCTTCGGATGTGAAGTCATGAAACGGATTCTTTCAAGTCCTTCAATTTTTTCAATCTCCTGAAGAAGCTGTGCAAATGTCATCGGTTCTTCAAGGTTCTTTCCATAAGAATTGACATTTTGTCCAAGCAGCATGACTTCTACAACACCATCTGCAACAAGACGTTCGATCTCACGGATGATTGCCTTCGGTTCACGGCTTCTTTCACGTCCACGTACATAAGGTACAATACAGTAACTACAGAAGTTGTTACATCCGAACATGATATTTACACCAGACTTGAAAGGATATTTTCTTTCAACCGGAAGATCTTCTACAATCTTGTCTGTATCTTTCCAGATATCAATGACTGTTCTGTCAGACTGTATTGCAGATGTTAAAAGTTCTGCAAATTTGTAAATGTTGTGTGTGCCGAAAATAAGGTCAACAAAGCGGTAGCTCTTTTTTAATTTCTCAACAACTTCCGGTTCCTGCATCATGCATCCGCAAAGTGCGATCATCTTATGTGGATTCTTTTTCTTAATGGAACCAAGTTGTCCAAGACGTCCATAAACACGAAGGTTTGCGTTTTCACGAACAGTACAGGTATTGTAGATTACAAAATCCGCTTTCTCTTCATCCGTTTCTTCTGCATACCCAACCTTCTCTAAAATACCAAGCAGTTTTTCAGAGTCCCTCGAATTCATCTGACAACCAAATGTCGTCACACACGCAGTTAATGGACGCCCCAGTTTCTCAGACATTTCAGCAACATATTCTTTTGCTTTTTCCATAAAATAATACTGGCGTGCAGGCTCTTCCAACGGAGCATTCTCCACCAGCTTTACATTTTCAATTATTTCTTTCATTCTCATTTCCTTTATACAAACTGATTGCAGGATGCATCATAAGCATAGTCAATCAAATCTAATTTATCTGTAAGTTCTTTTTTTATTCACTTCCATCTCTTTACATAACTGATCCAGTGATGGATAAAAATCTCTGAGCTTTGTATTTATGACGCTCAGAAGGATGACAGGATCCTGTGGTAAATTCTGTAACATGACCCTAATTTCCTTTCTTGTTCATATATTTTTCGCCATACTTTTCACCAAGATTAACAATACTTCCATCTTTTTGTTCCATGTCAATATTGTTCAGCTGGCTTCTTAAGTTCACTCGGATAAGTTCCATATATTCTTTACGAAGAATCTTCTGTTCTTTCGCTTCTTCCGGAGTGAGTCCTTCCGCTTTTGATTTTTTATATAATTCATTGATACGATCAATCTTCTTTTGTTCCATTGTCTATCTCTCTCCTTTTTCTTGTTCCGTTTAATGTTGCGATATTCTTTACTGTTCACTCCCGTGTCAATCACTCCGCTGATTCTGTATTATACACGATTCTGTGCACTTCGTCCACTTTTTTAACTGGAATAATTCTCAAGAAAACCATACAGTTCTTCGGCAGACTTAAGATAGATTCCATTTTTCAGATCCTGTTGTACTTCATCCGGCAGATTATTTACGGATAGGCTGGTTGTTTCGTAAAGGGTTGTCCCATCTTGCAGATAGACCGCAACATATCCATGCAGCTCTTTCAGATAATAGGCATCATCTGAAACAGACTCTCCTTTTGCTGAACTGCGTCTGATTTGAATAGAATCATTTTTTTCATTTTTTGTCAGTTCTATAGCCTTTTCCTTTTCCAGTAGATTGTGGTAACTAACCTGATAACCTACAATCAAACATCCGGTAATCAGAAATAAAACAGAAAAAAAGCCAATCATGTATTTTTTCATCGCAAATCGCTCCTTTTTTCATACAGTATTGGCTTTTATTTTTTATTCTTCTACTTTTACGGCTGGAAGCAGATGGAATTTCTTAGAAATTCTCAGGATACGTCCACCCATTGGAAGATCAAGGATATCATCTTCAGAAAGTGTTCCGATCTTCAACATAACAACCGCATAAACAAGTATTGCTACAAACAGTGAAATGCATACCGGAATTACACGACCGCCGATCAGTGTATCAAACAGTCTGAATACGCCGAAAGTTACAATGCCCATCACTGCTGCTGCAGCGAATGGTTTTCCGAAAGTGCTTACAAAATCGATTTTGAAACCGCTGACTTTTCGAATCTTGAGCAGGTTCAAAATACTCATTGCAAGTGCAAATACAATATTTCCACCCACCAGTGCATAGACGTTCATCTTGAATACAGTCATCATCAGTACAAATGCTACCAGATGAATCCCAAGAGCTGCTGCAGCATTCTTTGCGGGACTTGTCATGTAGTTTAATCCATGAAGAATGGAATTCGTTACAGAGGAAAGTCCATACAGTACAACAACGATAGCTCCTGCCATCAACAGATGTGCCGGTGTTGCACTGGAGTCATTGTACAGCAGAACCATAATTGGGGAAGCAAGTACGAAATAACCGATACAACTCGGAATAGCAATTACCATTGTAAGACGTAATGTTTGGTTAATCTTACTGTGAACCTGTTTCTTTGTACCTGCTGTAACAACAGCTGTAAGACTTGGCACAAGAGATGTTCCAAGTGCATTCGCAATTGCCATCGGGACATTGATCAGGGTGTCGTATTTACCGGTGTAAATACCCTGAAGAGCCATGTATTCTTTCTCTACATAGCTTTGTGACTCCATAACATGATTAAAGATTGTAAGGTCGATAATCTGGTTAATATTATATACAGCGGTACTGAATACAACGGGGATTGCTGTTAAAAGTAATGCTTTCAGAAGGAAAGAATAACTTTCAACATTCTGGGTGCGGTCTCTTTTAAGCTGTTTGCGTATTATGTTTTTATATAAAAAAATGACAAACAAAAGAAATAACAATCCAGATAAAGAGCCGATAACCGTTCCAAGTGTACTTCCGGCAGCACCGTAAGCAGGTCCGAGAAGCTCCTCTCCGGATTTTTCTCCTGCTTTTGTTCCGATGCCAAAGAGGACACTTGCGCCGACAATACTGATCACGGCATTAAATACCTGCTCAATGATCTGTGAGATAGCTGTTGGAAGCATTGTTCCCATTCCCTGGAAATATCCACGGATAACAGCCATAACTGCAACGATCAGAAGTCCCGGGGCAAGAACCCGCAGTGCGTAAACGCTAAGTGGAGATTTCATTAAATGTGTTGAAATCAGTCCTGCTCCCAAAAAGATTGTCAGCGAGATGAATAATCCAACACCGATTGCAAAAGCAAGTGAACAGATAAATACACGGAATGCATTTCGTCTCTGACGCTTTGCAAGTCGGATCGATACCAGCTTGGATACGGCAGTCGGAAGGCTGAATGATGAAATCATCAGAGCGATTGCATAAACCTGATAGGCATATCCATAAAATCCGTTTCCTTCATCTCCTAAAATATTCGTCAGCGGAATCCTGTAGACTACGCCTATGATTTTTGTAAGTACAGCTGCTGCTGCAAGTATCGAACCCTGGACAATATAATCATCCTTTTTCGTTCGTTTTTTTCGTTGTTTGTGCCTCAGTTTCAGACATAACTTCCTCCTAGTGTCCCATTCCTTAAAATCTATTTAATATATGTATCCTATCAGCGGAAAATACCGACTTTTTCCATGATTTCTTTCTGTTTCGCTTCCATGACAACACGTTCTTCATCAACCATGTGATCGTATCCAAATAAGTGAAGCATACTGTGTGCAATCAGGAAAGCATACTCTCTTTTGGGTAAATGTCCATATTCTTCAGCCTGGGATAACACTTTTTCCTTTGAGATAACAATATCACCAAGCATCAATTCTCCGGATTCCGGATTAAAGGCTTCTGCACTTTCTTCATCAATCACGGAAAAATCTCCCGGTTCTTCGTATTCGATCATAGGGAAAGAAAGTACATCCGTTGGGCGGTCAATTCCACGTTGTTCCAGATTCATTTCGTGAATCTGGGCATTCTCAGTCAAAAGAAGATTGATCTCTGCTTCATAAGGACAGTCTGCAAGTTCTAATGCAGCGTCAATAACTAATGCGGCAATCTCTTCTGTATCAAAGTCTAACTTTATATTCCCCTCTTCTTCGATAAAAAGACTCATCCTTTTTTCCTCCTGTTTTCTCTCGGTCTGGACGATTTCTTCTCATAGTCCTCATATGCTTTTACAATTTTCTGAACTAATGGATGTCTTACAACATCTTTGCTTGTCAGCGTACAGATGTTGATCCCTTCCAGATCTTTTACAACCTTTACAGCAACATCAAGTCCGGATATTGTTCCGGACGGAAGATCTTTCTGCGTAGAATCACCTGTAATGACAACTTGGATCCAAAACCAATTCTTGTTAAGAACATCTTCATCTGGGCCGGCGTTGTATTCTGTGCTTCATCAAGGATAATGAACGCATTATCTAAAGTACGCCCGCGCATATATGCCAGAGGAGCAACCTCAATCAATCCTTTTTCAGAATTCTTAAGAAAACTGTCAGCTCCCATGATCTGATAAAGCGCGTCATATAAAGGTCTTAAATACGGATCAATCTTGCTTTGCAGGTCACCCGGAAGAAATCCAAGCTTCTCTCCGGCTTCAATTGCCGGGCGCGTCAGGATGATTCTGCTTACTTCTTCGCGTTTGAATGCTGTGATTGCCATTGCCATCGCAAGATAGGTCTTTCCTGTTCCGGCAGGTCCGAGACCGAAAGTGATCATTCCATTTCGAATTGCATCAACATATTTTTTCTGACCTAATGTTTTTGGCTTTATAGGTTTTCCCTGAAGTGTATGACAGATCAGATCTTTATCAATAGAAACAAGGGCTTCTTCCTGATCTTCAAATACGAGCGAGATTGCATAGTCTACATTCTGTTCCGTAATCGTATTCCCTCGTTTAGCAAGTTCTACAAGCTGTGTAAGTACACGATGGGCTTTCTGTGCAGCAATTGTATCTCCTACAATCTTGGTTGCACCGTCACGTGAAATCAATGTGACATGAAAAGTTCTTTCTATTTTCTTTATATAAGTATCAAACTGGCCAAATACATTTATCTCGTATTCAGCCGGAATATCAATGATCAGTTCCGACAGACTCATCCGGTTCGTTCCTTTCTAAAGTTATTCTTTCGGTCTCTGTTTCCTCTTCAATCTGCTGATTCAGATAGAGCGTACCTGAAGCCGTTGCCTTTTCGGCAGATATATATATCTTAACATTTTTTTCATTAATTTGAATACCCTTTTCCTCTAAATCTTTACAAAAATAGCGAAATCGACTGCTTAAAATTGTCTGCATCTCTTTTTTCGTATATTTTATTTTCTTGAAGCCGTATTTTTTTATTGTTTCATGCCCATAAAAAACAGGAAGTGAAAAATTTTCTCCTAGTTTTAACTGATGTGCTATACACAATTTTTCAGAAGTAGCGGACATTTTTGGCTTCCATGTTTCTAACCGGACAGAGCCGATTTGAATAAATCCGGACTTTTTTGTTTCTTTTGTATATACTTTTTTATTATGATAACAGGAAATTATATCCAGATAAGAAATCTGTGTATCAGCGAAAATATCTGCATCGGCATGCGTATATTGATATCCGGTAATTTCACCACTGTCATCCAGGATGTCAATCCGTCCAGATACAAGTAAAGTTCCTTTCGTTACAGAATCCCCGATATGTACCTGGGGAATGCCGGTGCGTGTAATTAAATTTGTAATGATTCCATCAGTAGAAGCAACAAGATCAGCAGGTAAAGAATCTGTCTTGTTACTCTTATCTGTCTGAGTAGATGAGATGATAGGAAGCGCATCTTCATTTTCTTTTATCTGTATTTTTAACCGGCTGCCATCAAGAGAAGCAGATACCCAAACGATATCATTATATTCCTTTCGAAGGGCTTTGACAATCCCCTGACAATCTACATTTTTCTTTTGCATTCCAGGATAAATCCCCTCTTCTTTCAGAAACGTTGTCAAGGTCGTGTCGGTCCATCTTTTATTTCCCTGAAAATGAATATCCCATAGAAATTGCGAGTAACAATCGATTAGAAAAATGCATAGGAAGATGCTGATAAAGAATAGTTTTCTTTTTCGGTAGCGATAAAGAAAAAAGGAAAGCCATACCGTTTTTTTAGGTATGACTTTTGTATGTGTTTTTCTGACATAAGGACGAATCTTTCGAAAATCAGATAAACTCAAGTATAATTCATAATTTGTTCCGATACGGGTCAATCCCCAGAATCGGATGCGGTGATAACAGCAGAGATTCAGAAATCGTTCTGGGGAGTATCCTTTGATCTGAATCTTCACATAACCGGACAAGTAGCGGATCAGGCAATGAATCACCCCGGATTCCTCCCCTCGGTAAATTCTAAAGATGATAATGCTCCATTTACTTTCATCTCATCATTTGTGTAGTATTGAATCCGGAGTCGTTTTCCCTGGATCCGGATCTGTCCTGCCCGTGTCTGCACACGAATCAGTGTATCTGTGTATTCAATAATGCCACGATAATTTTCAATGCATAATTCATTTCGTCCTAAAATGGTTATAACAGAAGCATTCTGAATCACATCTTTTGGGAGATCCATTGCGGATACCATCTTTTCTTTGATCTGCTCTCGGTTCATTGAAGTTTTTTATATAAATCCTTTGTCATCAGTATATGAATATATCACGATGTCCTATACCAGTTGTTTTCTGTGACAAATCTCTATTTATGATAAGGTTCACCGTTGATGATCCGATAACTTCTGTATATCTGCTCTAACAGAATGACCCGCATCAACTGGTGTGGAAAGGTCATCTTGGAAAAGCTTAATGCATAGTCCGATCTTGCGAGCACTTCTTTGCCCAAACCAATGGATCCGCCAATGATAAATGTGATATGGCTTGTCCCTTGAATTCCAAGTTGATTGATTTTTGCAGAAAGTTCCTCGGAACTAAGAAGCTTTCCGTTAATCTCAAGAGTGATCACATAGGTATCCTCTTTTACATATTTCATAATGCGTTCAGCTTCTTTATCGCGAATTGTATTTTCCACGACAGCACTTGCATGGTCAGGTGTCTTTTCATCAGCTACTTCTATAATCTCCAGTTTGCAGTATCGGCTCAATCGCTTGCTGTATTCTGCGATTGCATCTCGCAGATATTTTTCTTTTATCTTTCCTACGGTTATTAATGTAATCTTCATTTTTCTGTTCTTTCTGAATAAATTTTAATCATGCATGCCTGTTAACTGTTATTTTGATAAGCTGTCAGCAATTTCGTAAACATAGAGTTCGTGAAGAGCTCTTGTTGCACAAATATATTCCGCCTGATTTTTGAGCGGATTTTCTTTTGCACCGCGAAGTGCGAAAACCTGGTCAAATTCCAGCCCTTTTGCAAGATAAAATGTGGTTACTGTGAGTCCTTTCTTAAATGCGGAACTGTTACGATCTACATAGGATACGTTGATACCACGCAGTTTCAGGAGACGGCTTAAGTCAAAAGCTTCTTCTTCTGTTGTTGTGATCAGGGCAGCAGTTTCAAAGTCTCCCGGACATTTTAAATGACAGACAAGTTCATCAAGCAATTCCGTATCTGTGTTAAATGTCTTTTCTACGACTTCTTTTCCATGGCGGTCCAGTAACTCAAGATCAGATACTCCACTGACTTTTTCCGCATACCGGGCAATTTCTAATGTATTCCGGTAACTCTTTTTGATTTCAATCGTTCGAATCTCACGTCCAAGTAATTTAGGGAGAAATCTCAGTACATCCTGTTGCTTTGTATCCAGTGTCTGTGCACGGTCTCCAAGAATAGTCATTCTACAATGAAACAAGGATTCCAGGATAGTGTATTGCAGATAAGTGTAGTCCTGCATTTCATCAATGACAAGATGTTTAATGTTCTTATGAGTTGAATTCCCACCGGAAAGACGATATTTCAGATAGAGCATAGGAAATACATCTTCATAAGGGAGCTTTCGTTTTTCGTACGGAACTTCCGGCAACAGATCACAACCACAGTCATCGAGCATCCAATTATAAATGGTGTAAATATCTTTCGTTGTGTACATCTTGTCGAACTTCATCTGAAGCATCTCCTGATCATCCTCTGAAATATTTCTGCCTTTCAGAGTTTCCCAGGAATCAATAAAATAGTCTTTTACAGCATCCATACGTTTCAATAACGGAGTCTCTGTGAATTTATAATAGAACAATTGGATCAAGTCTTCTTCTGTCAATGTCATTCCACGGAACTCAATTTCTTTGAATTCCATCAGACGATCTTCCAGAATCGCAAGGAAACCTTCTATTTCACCAATAAAATCTTTGGATTGTTTCCAGTCAAAACGATTCTGAGCTGATTCATCCGGAAACTTCATCCGACGTTCCAACTGATCATAACGATCCTCACAGTCTGATGCGACACCTTTTCGAAGCTCTTTGTAGGCGTAGAGATCAAAACTCATCTCACGGATATTCTCTTCTCCTAATTCTGGAAGAATATGTGAGATATAATCTGCAAATACGCTGTTCGGTGAAAGAATCAGTATGTTGGATGATTTCAGAGTGTCGCGTTCATGATATAAAAGATATGCAATTCGGTGTAAAGCAATCGAAGTTTTTCCACTTCCGGCAGCTCCCTGGATTACAAGGATTCGATCTTTCGTATTTCGGATAATTGCATTCTGTTCTTTCTGGATCGTGCGGACGATATTTTTTAATTTTACATCACTGTTTGTTCCAAGTTCTTTTTTCAGAATATCATCATCGATCTTTGTATCACTTTCAAAGGCATAGACAAGTTCTCCGTTCTGAATCTTAAACTGCCATTTTGAAAGAATCTCTCCATCCAGTCTTCCGGCAGGAGCCTCATAGCTTGCAGGCCCTTTATCATAATCATAAAACAAACTGCTGACCGGAGCTCTCCAGTCGTAGATCAGAGGCTGCATGCCTGTTTTTTCGGCAAAATTTGCAATCCCGATATAAAACGGTTCCGGTTCGTCATCTCCATCATACATAAAATCGACACGTCCGAAATAAGGTGCATCTAACATTTTCTCAAATCTATGTTTTAATTGCAGCTTCTCATTATTAGCGTTGACCTGATGCAGAAGTGCTTGCTGATTATCATAATCTTCGTAACCATACTCATCCATCTCCGTATAATTTTCCCAGTAATATTCCTGCATGTTATCAATCTCTTTCTGTCCATCAGAGAGAGACTGCCCTATTTCTTCCAGTCGTTTTTGTAACTTTATCTCAACATCTTCAAGGAAGCATCTTCCATCAAATCGATTGTCATTGCTGTTATAATTCGTCATATGTTTTATATTTCCCCCAAAATAGATTTTTGCTTCTTAGGTTTATTGAAATTTGCAAATATTTGGTTTATTTTTTTACCATATCTTTGAACAGGTTGTCATCTAATTTGAGCAAAATTGCTGTACGTCACAAAAACTTTTCCGTTGTCTCCCTCAAATTATAACACGACAAATTCATTTTTAATATATTAAAAATATCCTGACAAGCACAGATTTTTCTGCATCCTGTCAGGATATTCTGTTTTCAAATTCCGATTATCTCAAAGAAGCTTACGCCCCTATGTACAATCTTCTTTCTATTATTTATTTCTCAGATATTCATCGATACCTTTGGCGCCTGCTTTACCAGCTCCCATAGCAAGGATAACTGTAGCAGCTCCTGTAACAGCATCTCCTCCGGCGAATACACCTTCTTTAGATGTCTGTCCATTCTCTTCCTCTGCAACGATACATTTTCTGCGGTTTGTCTCAAGTCCCTTTGTTGTAGAAGAGATTAGCGGGTTTGGTGATGTACCAAGAGACATGATAACTGTATCAACTTCGATGTCGTACTCAGAGCCTCAATCTCAACCGGACGTCTTCTTCCGGATGCATCTGGCTCACCAAGTTCCATCTTGATCACTGTCATGCTTGTGATATTACCGTTCTCGTCAACGTTGATCTTCTTCGGATTAGTAAGAAGATCGAAGATGATTCCTTCTTCTTTTGCATGATGAACTTCTTCAGCTCTTGCAGGAAGCTCTGCTTCACTTCTTCTGTATACTACATGAACTTCTGCGCCAAGACGAAGAGCTGTTCTTGCAGCATCCATAGCTACGTTACCACCACCAACAACAGCTACTTTCTTACCGGCAGCGATCGGTGTATCGTAATCATCACGGAAAGCTTTCATGAGGTTACTTCTTGTCAGGTATTCATTTGCGGAGAATACTTCGTTTGCATTTTCTCCAGGAATTCCCATGAACATTGGAAGTCCGGCACCGGATCCGATGAATACTGCCTCGAATCCTTCTTCTTCCATCAGCTGATCGATTGTTGTGGATTTACCGATAACAACGTTTGTCTCGAATTTAACACCGAGCTCTTTTACTTTCTCGATCTCTTTTGCAACGACTTTCTGTTTTGGAAGACGGAACTCAGGAATACCATATACAAGTACTCCACCGAGCTCATGTAATGCTTCGAATACTGTTACATCATATCCGAGTTTTGCAAGGTCTCCGGCACATGTAAGTCCGGACGGACCAGAACCGATAACGGCTACTTTATGGCCGTTCATAGTCTCAGCACCTTCTGGTTTGATATCGTTCTCAAGTGCATAATCAGCAACGAAACGCTCCAGTTTTCCGATAGAAACAGGCTCACCTTTGATTCCACGGATACATTTTCCCTCACACTGGGATTCCTGCGGGCAAACACGTCCACAGATAGCCGGAAGTGCACTGGATTTACCAATGATCTTGTAAGCTTCTTCAATGTTTCCTTCTTTTACCTGATGGATAAATGCCGGAATGTTGATGGATACAGGACAACCCTGGATACATTTTGCATTCTTACAGTTAAGGCATCTTGTAGCCTCTTCCATTGCTTCTTCTTTGTTATAACCGAGACAAACTTCTTCAAAGTTTGTTGCACGTACTTTTGGATCCTGCTCTCTTACAGGTACTTTTTTCATCATATCAGCCATTATTCGTCACCTCCACAATGTCCGCATCCGCCGTGATGTGTATCGCCTTCCTGAAGCTTCAGCATTGCGCGTCCTTCTTCAGATTTGTACATCTGGCTTCTCTTCATCGCCTGATCAAAGTCAACAAGGTGTCCGTCGAACTCTGGTCCGTCAACGCATGCAAATTTAATCTCATCTCCAACCTGAAGACGGCAGGCACCACACATACCTGTTCCGTCTACCATGATCGGGTTCATGCTGACGATAGTTGGAATCTCAAGTTTCTTTGTTAAGAGACAGACAAATTTCATCATGATCATCGGTCCGATCGCAACGCAGACATCGTATTTATTTCCGTTGTTTACAAGTTCTTCTACCATAGTTGTAACCATTCCTGCGTGTCCGTAGGAACCGTCATCTGTACATGGGTAGTAGTTTCCTGCAACAGCTTCCATCTGATCTTCAAGGATCAGCATATCTTTTGTTTTAGCACCAACGATAACATCCGCATCGATTCCGTGTGCTTTCAACCATTTTACCTGTGGGTAAACCGGAGCAGCCCCAACTCCACCGGCTACAAACAGCATCTTCTTATTCTTAAGGGACTCAAGGTCTTCATGAACAAACTCAGAAGCGCATCCAAGCGGACCTGTAAAGTCACGGAAACTGTCTCCAGCTTTGAGCTCTCCCATTTTCACTGTAGAAGCTCCAACTTCCTGGAAAACGATTGTGATTGTTCCTGCTTCTCTGTCATAATCACAGATTGTCAGCGGAATACGTTCGCCTTTCTCGTCCATTTTAACGATGACAAACTGACCAGGCTGACAGTGACTTGCTACACGTGGTGCATGAACATCCATCAGATAAATCTTATCAGCCAGTTTTTCAGCTTTTAATATCTTATACATGTTTTTCCTCCTTGTAAATAAATCGACGTTATTGTCTTCAAACATTGTGTAAACAATAACAACTCGCTCTTTGTTAATAATACGACACTTCAGCTATGAATTCAAGTAAAACATACGGGCAGACACACAATTTCATGCGTCTACCCGTATTGTTTAAGACAAGTTTACAGCGTTATCTTATTTTATAAGAACACTGAAACCTTTATTAATTTTTGATTTTAGAAATCAACTTCTGTTCCGTAGTATGTACATGTAAGAAGTTTAGCCATAGCAGCCGGATCGATTGCACGTGGGTTAGATCCTGTACAGGCATCTCCTACAGCCAGTTCTGCAATCTTGTCAACTTTTTCTTTGAATTCTTCTTCATTGATTCCGAAGTCTTTCAGAGTCTTAGGAATGTTCAGTCTTACATTGAACTCATCAATCTTCTCAACAAGGCTGTTGATCAGAGCCTGCTCAGATGTTCCGGCAAGTCCCATTCTGCGTGCGATTTCAGCATAACGTTTTGCAGCTACAGCGTCTTTGGCGTTGTATTTGATAACGTATGGAAGGTAAATTGCGTTAGCACATCCGTGCGGAATATGTCCTGTAGAGAATGCAGCACCTGTTTTATGAGCCATTGAATGAACGATACCAAGTAATGCATTAGAGAATGCCATTCCTGCAAGGCACTGTGCATAATGCATCTGCTCTCTTGCAACCATATCACATTTATAAGATCCTGGCAGATAATCAAGAACCATCTCAATTGCCTGCAGTGCAAGTGGATCTGTGAAAGGTCCGTTCAGTGTGGATACATATGCTTCAATTGCATGTGTAAGAGCATCCATACCTGTATATGCAACCTGTTTAACCGGGAGTCCTGCAACAAGGTCAGGATCAACGATTGCAACATCCGGTGTGATGTTGAAGTCAGCCAGTGGATATTTCACACCAGTCTGATAGTTTGTGATAACTGAGAATGCTGTAACCTCTGTAGCTGTTCCTGAAGTTGTAGGAATTGCTGCAAATTTAGCTTTCTGTCTCAGTTCCGGGAAGCTGAATGGTGTGATCAGGTCTTCAAAGGAGATCTCCGGGTACTCATAGAATGCCCACATAGCTTTCGCTGCATCGATTGGTGATCCACCACCCATAGCAACGATCCAATCCGGCTCGAAAGCACGCATTGCTTCTGCACCTTTCATAACAGTCTCAACTGACGGATCTGGCTCAACACCTTCAAACAGCTGAACTTCCATTCCGCCTTCTTTCAGATAATTAACTGCTTTATCCAGGAATCCCTGACGTTTCATAGAACCGCCACCAACTACAAGAATGGCTTTCTTTCCTTTCAGGTTCTTCAGTTCTTCCAGACATCCTTTTCCATGATAAATGTCTCTTGGTAAGCAAAATCTACTCATAACAAATCTCTCCTTTTTTATGTAGTATTGTTATTTTTTTAACAGATATTATTATAACTCTGTATGCTAAAAAAAGCAACCCTATTTTGGAAAATTTACATAATATTTTCCAAAATCAAGGTTGCTTTCTAGTTACTTTACACAGTTTACTTAATATGTAGTAATATAGTTTCGTGTTGTTGCTTCCGTTGCTTTTCCATTTTTATCGTTCACGAGAATTGCTGAAAAAGTTGTTTGTGAATTTTCTGGCATATCAATCGGGTCAGTATATTTCTCAGAGGATGCGGTTGGAGTTGAACCGTCCATCGTGTAGTATGCCGTATATCCATCCGGTACCGTAATCGTGATCTGAGTGGCTGTACTATATTGTCCGGTTGATGGAGAAACTGCCGGAGCGTCTACAAGTGGAAATTCAATGGAATATTTTGCACTGGAAACAGCGCTTGGTATTCCCTTTTTATTAACAGCAATTGCACGGATCTCTGTGTCACCTTCGGACTGAAGCAAAACAGCTTCTTTGTATTCTGTACTTGACTCCGTCGGATCAGAACCATCTGTTGTATAATAAATCGTTCCGTCTGTAGCAGATGTTAATGTTACCTGCTGTACTTCATCATAGGTTCCTTCTTTCAAACTGAATTCAGGAGCAGATGAAACATAATCATTCATAGCAGATAATACATTCTTATCTTCACAATCTTGCAGGAGATCAGAAATCTTATTCGGCTGTTCTGTTTTTTCATAGAATTTTACTGCAGCTTTATAGAGATTTACATTCGACGGTTGTGTCTCCAGTGCGTTGAGATAGACGCTCTCTGCACTGTCCAGATCATCCTGGGCAACATAGATATTAGCAAGTCCGGTATAAGCCTCTGCCTTTGATTTATCCTTTATAATTGCTCTGTTAAAATAATTCTCTGCAGAAGTATAGTTGCTATTCTGCAGTGCGGCATTCCCTTTTTTGATCATGCTGTATAGGAATTCTGATATCCGATATAAATTCCGACACCAACCAGAAGAATGAGCAGGAAAAAAACCGTAAGTAATTTTTGGCGTTTTTTTCTGGCAGCCTCTTGTTTTTTGATCTGCTGCAGGCGTCTGCTCTCAGTAGATGTCCGGCGCAGATTCTCTGCTGACTGACGGGCATCCTGATAACGCTTTGCATCTGTTTTCTGACGTTGTCTTTGCGCTCTCTGGCGTCGTAGCTGTTCTCTTTGGGCTCTTCTCTTACTTTATCCAGTTCCGCCTGGCTTAAGACGCGTGTGGAACTAGGATTTGATCGTTGATCTTGCCGATTTCTGTTCTGTTGGTTTTGGCTCATATTCTGCCTGCGGACTACATCTGCCTGGATCTGACGTGTAGCTCCGGCTACTGAGCCTTTCACTTCGCGTGCGAGTACGTCTTCCAGAGGGTTATAATCTGGTACAATCTGTACTTCAGCACCGCATACGGGACAAATCAACTGATCGTCTGGTATATTTGCTCCGCAATGTGTACACCTCATTTACAAGCTCCTCCTACTTACGAACTGTTTCAACACAATTATTCATCAGCATCGCAATTGTCATTGGACCAACACCACCCGGCACCGGCGTGATTGCAGAAGAATGAGGTTCAACATCCGCAAAATCAACATCTCCGCAAAGATGGTTCGCTTCATCACGATGCATTCCTACATCGATGACAACAGCTCCCTCTTTGATATATTCAGATGTGATAAAACGCTCTTTTCCAATTGCAACAATCAGGATATCTGCTCGTTTTGCTACTTCTTTAAGATCTTTTGTTCGGGAATGTGCAACGGTTACAGTTCCATTTTCACGAAGCAAAAGGGCTGCCATTGGTTTACCGACGATATTGCTTCGCCCAATGATCACACATTCTTTTCCTTCAATCGAAATATTGGATCTTTTCAAAAGCTGAATGATTCCGGCCGGAGTACAGGATAAAAATCCTTTTTCTCCGATCCAGAGTCTTCCAACACTTACAGGATGGAATCCATCCACATCCTTATTCGGTGAAATTGTACGGATGATCTTATCTTCATCAATATGATCCGGTACCGGAAGCTGTACAAGAATTCCGTTTACGCTTTCATCCGCATTTAACTCTTCTACTAACTTAATCAGTTCTTCTTCCGAAGTCTCTTCCGGAAGTTCATATGATCTGGATTCTACCCCGATATAGGCGCATGCCTTTTTCTTGTTTCTGACATATACAGAAGAAGCCGGATCACTTCCCACCTGAATAACAGCAAGGCAAATATCAATGCCTTCTGCCTTAAACTGTGCGACTTCTTCTTTCAACTCATCTTTAATCTGCTGAGAGATTAATTTACCATCTATCAACTGTGCCATGTGTATCTCCTTAATTAATTATCTAACTCCATGAAAACAATTGGCATTGCCGGTCAAAAAATACTATGACCGGCAGCCAATCATAAAAAACTTTAGAAAAGTCCGGTGATCTTTCCGTCATCTGTAACGTCGATTCCGTTTGCAGCAGGAACTTTTGGAAGTCCAGGCATTGTCATAACAGCGCCCGTCAGTGCGACAACAAAACCGGCTCCTGCACTTACATATACCTCGCGGATATGAATATCAAAGTTTTCAGGTCTTCCAAGCTTTGTAGCGTCATCTGAAAGAGAATACTGATTCTTTGCCATACAGATCGGGAAAGAACCAAATCCCATAGATTCAATCTTGGCGAGCTGTTTCTCAGCTGCAGGTTCATATACAACATCATGTGCGCCGTAAATCTCCTGTGCGATTGTACGGATCTTGTCTTTCAGAGAAAGCTCATCATTATAAAGCGTATGGAAATCACTTTCTTTTGTCTCAAGTGTCTCAAGAACCTTCTGTGCAAGATCTACACCGCCTTCTCCGCCTTTCTCCCACACTTCTGAGAGGGCAAATTCGCATCCGCGTTCACGACAGAATTTTTCAATAAATGCATTTTCAGCATCCGTATCTGTTACAAATGAATTCAGTGTAACGATTACCGGTACACCGTATTTCTGAATATTTTCAATATGTTTCTCAAGATTTACAATACCTTTTGCAAGGGCATCCAGGTTCTCTTCTGCAAGGTCAGCCTTCGCAACGCCACCGTTATACTTTAATGCACGTACTGTTGCAACTAAAACTACTGCGTCTGGTTTCAGACCTGCCATACGGCATTTGATATCAAAGAATTTCTCAGCGCCAAGATCTGCACCAAATCCGGCTTCTGTGACAGTGATGTCACTTAACTTCAGAGCCATCTTTGTTGCACGTACACTATTGCAGCCATGTGCAATGTTTGCAAATGGACCGCCATGTACTAATGCCGGTGTATGCTCAAGTGTCTGGATCAGGTTTGGCTTGATCGCATCTTTCAGAAGTGCAGCCATAGCACCTGTTGCCTGAAGATCATCTGCTGTAACAGGTTCTCCCTTGAAATTGTAAGCGACAATGATTCTTCCAAGTCTGCGTTTAAGATCAGCAAGATCATCTGCAAGACAGAGGATCGCCATGATCTCAGATGCCACTGTAATGACAAAATGATCTTCACGGACCATACCGTCTGTTTTGCGTCCAAGTCCGACAACAATATTTCTGAGAACACGATCATTCATATCGACACAACGTTTCCATACAACCTGTCTTGGATCAATACCAAGTGTATTTCCCTGCTGGATATGATTGTCGAGCATTGCAGCAAGAAGGTTGTTTGCTGAAGTAATCGCATGAAAATCTCCTGTAAAATGCAGGTTCAGATCTTCCATAGGAACAACTTGGGCATATCCGCCACCGGCTGCTCCACCTTTGATTCCGAAACATGGTCCGAGAGATGGCTCACGAAGCGCGATCATTGCCTTTTTTCCAAGTTTTGCAAATGCCTGTCCGAGACCTACAGATGTTGTAGTCTTACCTTCTCCGGCCGGAGTAGGATTGATTGCTGTTACAAGTACAAGCTTTCCATCCTTATTATCTTTGATTCTGTTCCAGAGTTCATCGGAAAGTTTTGCCTTATATTTTCCATAAAATTCAAGTTCATCTTCTGAAATACCGGCCTGTACCGCTACCTCTTTGATGTGTTTCATTTCTGCTTCCTGTGCAATCTGAATATCTGTTTTCATCTTTCCCTCTCCTTTGTATCACTTTTGGTGTTTTTAAATTTTACGAAGTCTGATTCTGCATATATTCTGCAAACTCTTCTTTTGTCATAAGCACTTTTCTTGGTTTTGTTCCTTCCTCCGGACCTACAACACCGGCTTCACATAGCTGATCCATAATTCTGGCAGCACGGTTGAAACCAATCTTGAACATCCTCTGAAGCATACCAATCGATGCTTTTTCCTTGTCGATGATCAGATTTCCTGCATCTGCAAAATAGACATCCCTGCTGTTCTCACTGTCCTGTTGTCCCGGAAGCATCCCCTGCCCCGGAAGATCTGCGCTGCTTGAAATCTGTTCTTCTAGTTCATTACTGTACGAGGTATTTCCGTTCTTGTCAATCAAATAATCAACAACTTTTTGAACTTCTTCGTCCGAAACGAAAGAGCCCTGCACCCTGACAGGTTTTGGATATCCGGATGGATAAAAGAGCATGTCTCCCTTTCCCAGGAGCTTTTCGGCACCATTCATGTCGATAATTGTCCTTGAATCGACACCTGATGATACAGAAAAAGCAATTCGGAAGGCATGTTTGCTTTGATCAATCCGGTAATAACATTTACAGATGGTCTCTGTGTTGCAAGAATCAAATGAAGTCCCGCTGCTCTGGCCAACTGTGCCAGACGACAGATAGCACCTTCTACTTCTCCAGGAGCAACCATCATAAGATCAGCAAGCTCGTCAATGATAATTACAATCTGAGGAAGCTTTTTCTGAATCTCCGGTCCGGTTTCCCCATGTTTGACCTTTTCATTAAAGCCCTTTAAATCACGTACATTGTACTGTGCAAAAAGTTTGTAACGCTTTTCCATTTCAGCAACTGCCCAGTTCAAAGCACCTGCCGCCTTCTTCATATCTGTGACAACCGGAATCATCAGATGTGGAATTCCGTTATATACACTTAGTTCCACAACCTTTGGATCGACAAGGATCAGTTTAACATCATCAGGATCTGCCTTATAAATAACACTCATGATCAGAGTGTTGATGCAGACAGATTTACCGGATCCCGTTGCACCTGCAACAAGAAGATGCGGCATCTTGGCAATGTCAGTCACAACAACCTTTCCGGCAATATCTTTGCCAACTGCAAATGAAATTGGCGATTTACTGTTTTTGAACTCTTTTGACTCCAGCAGATCTCCAAGCATAACCGCTGTATTTTCACTGTTCGGAACTTCGATACCGACCGCGGCTTTACCAGGGATTGGAGCTTCAATTCTCAGATCTGCAACTGCAAGATTTAGCTTGATATCATCTGCAAGTCCAACAATCCGGCTTACTTTTACGCCCTGTTCCGGTTGAAGTTCATATCTTGTAACAGATGGACCACAGCTTGCGTTTGTTACATGTACTCCAACTCCAAAATTCTGTAGTGTCTGTTCCAGTTTTAAAGCCGTGGCACGAAGGTGTTCATCCGAATCACCGCCGCCTTTCTTCCCCTTCTTTAACAGATTCAGCGGAGGTGTATGATAAACCGGCCGTGGTTTTTGCTCCTGTTCCCGTATGGTCTGTTCTACACTGGCTGTCTCTGCGGCAACTGCCTGCGCGTCTTTTTTGCTGCTTTTTCTGGAATGCTCCTGTTTTATCTCCGGGCTATTTTCAATCATAGGATCCGCAGCCGGATCATGCTCAGAACTTATCTCGTTTTCTTGTCGGGAAGCGGGTGTCTGTACCGGTTCAAGATGCAGTGCATCGTCAAACGGAATCTCTTCTTGTACATCCATTGCCGGCTCTGCTCTGTTAATGACAAAATGATCTTCAAAGGAATCCGTCAGATCTTTTGAATCTGGCTCTTTCTCCGGGACAAGTTCTGTCATTTCAGGTGATTTTGGAGTATGTCCAAAGCCACCAACAGGTGATTCTTCTTCCGAAAGAAGCGTTGTTGCGAACGTGATACCTGATGCTTTAAGGTCTGTCCGCTTTGTACGTTTCTTTTTCTCGCTTGGAGAAGATACATCTGCCTGTGAAGTTTCGGCGTTTTCTCTTTGTTTCAACGCAAGTGCCTCTTTACGGGCATCCCTCTCAAGTGTACGGATCTCAGCAGTTTCCTGATGTTTCCGTTTCACTTCCTGGTAAGCTTTCTTTCCCTGTCTTCCAAGTGGGGCTAATAAAGAACGTTCTGTTACCAGAATGATACAAATGATTGAGAAAATGATCAAAATAACATAAGTACCTGCTTCTCCGATCAGTGGACATAAAATACTGATCAGAATTCCGCCAAGTAATCCACCTGCATTTTTATCAGCGCTGGAATCTTTGTAGTAAGATAAAACAGATGTCCCGGCGGTATATGGATGAAACATCAATTCTAAAATTCCACAAAGGAGAATGACCAGAACAATTGCGGCACCTACTTTTATGTAAGCATGAGGATTTCCTTTATTGGAAATATAAAAAGCAACTGCTCCGAAAAATACAAATGGAAATAAATATGCCATTGCTCCTACAAGTCCAAATCCTACAGAAGAAATTGCTCCTCCGCTATGCCACCCATACCGAAATTACTCAGGATAAGAAGGATACAGATGGCAAGGGAACCCAATAGAAGGATTTCTGAACGAATTTCCTGACTTTGTGCTGTATTTATATGATTTGAAGTTCTTTTTGTCTTACTGCCAGAACTTTTCTTTGTGGAGGCAGAAGCTTTTTTTGCTGTCGATGTTTTCTTAGTTGTTGCATTTTTTGCTGCTTTCGCTGTGTTGTTCGTAGAACTTTTTTTCGTATTTGTAGATTTTGCAGCCATCTGATTCCCCCTTAATTATTATACCATTGTACTGATTCAATCAAACGATAGATTGAATACATATTATTTTAAGTATAACATCAATTAAAATTCATGTCATTACAAAATTTCTGTGATCAGATGCCATTTTTTGTTCTATATTTACATTTCCGAGGTTTTTCCCGTTTTTCATCAATCAATTCATAGAGTTTTTTAAATGCCTGGTGAATGCCTCCGACTTCGTCGATGATCCCTTCTCTTACAGCTTCTTCTCCTTCTAACAGTGTTCCTACATCTTTTACAAGCTGCGTAGGGTTCAACATCAGATCAACAAGACGTTTTTCTGTGATTTTAGAGTGTGCAGCAATAAATCTGGCAATTCTGTCCTGTGTACGTTCCATATTTCTCAGACTCTGTGTCACACCGATAAAAGTACCGTTTGAACGAACCGGATGAACAACCATGGTTCCTGTCGGTACAATAAAGGAATAATCTGCCGAAACAGCAAGAGGACCGCCAATAGAATGACTTCCACCAAGGACAAGAGAAACGGTTGGTTTTCCCAAAGAAGCTATCATTTCCGCAATTGCAAGTCCAGCTTCCACATCTCCACCCAGTGTATTTAATAAAATGAGAACTCCCTCTACTTCATCGCTTTCTTCAGCTTCAGCCAGCTGTGGAAGTAAATGTTCGTACTTTGTTGCTTTTGTATTATTTGATACTGTTTCATGTCCTTCAATTTCACCTATAATTGTCAGAAGACGAATTTTGTAATTCTTTTTATTTTCATTTAACATTAACGCACCAAATTCTTTGATTTCATCTGATTTTTGCTTTTTTTCCTCGCTCATATAAATATGCCTCCTGTTGAAAGTAAATAAATACTATTACTAGATTGCACAGAATACGGGAAAATATGTATTGTATCCAATTCTGCATATCAATCTCCACAATTTAGGCAAAAGAGCTAACTACTGTTTAAAACCTGCAATTCGGATACAAAAAACAGGAGGTATGGATACAAAATCATGGGAATCCATACCTCCTGAATCATATGTTATTTATATTAATCTTCCAGTGCCTGTTCTACATCGGCAATCAGATCTTCGATATTCTCAATTCCAAGACTGAAACGAATCAGATCTGGCTGTACACCTGCTTCCAACAGTTCCTGCTCATTCATCTGTCTGTGTGTATGACTTGCAGGATGAAGTACGCAGCTTCTTGCGTCTGCTACATGAGTTACGATCGCAACCAGTTTCAGTTTGTCCATCATCTTAACTGCTGCTTCTCTTCCGCCCTTTAATCCAAAAGTAATAACACCGCATGTTCCATCCGGCATATATTTCTGAACAAGATCATAATCCTTGCTTCCCGGAAGTGATGGGCAGTTTACCCATGCCACTTTCTCGTGTCCCTGGAGATACTGTGCCATCTTTACAGCGTTCTCACAATGTCTTGGTACTCTCAAATGAAGGCTCTCAAGTCCAAGGTTCAGAAGAAATGCATTCTGTGGAGACTGGATCGATCCAAGATCTCTCATCAGCTGTGATGTTGCTTTTGTTATATAAGCAGCTTTGCCAAACTTTTCTGTGTATACAATTCCGTGATAAGTCTCATCCGGTGTTGTAAGTCCGGCAAACTTGTCTCCGTAAGCAGCCCAGTCAAAGTTACCGCTGTCAACGATTGCACCGCCAACACAGGCTGCATGTCCATCCATGTATTTTGTAGTTGAATGAGTAACAATATCTGCACCCCATTCAAAAGGACGACAGTTGATCGGTGTTGCAAATGTATTATCTACGATTAACGGAACATGATGTGCATGTGCAGCTTTTGCAAATTTCTCAAAATCAAAAACAGTCAATGCCGGATTGGCAATCGTCTCTCCAAAAACAGCTTTCGTATTCTCCTGAAATGCCGCATTCAGTTCTTCCTCTGTGCAGTCTGGGTCTACGAAAGTTGCTTTTACTCCCATCTTGCGGATTGTATGAGCAAACAGGTTGTAAGTACCGCCATACAAGGCAGAGGCACATACGATATGATCACCTTCTTCAGCAATATTCATAATCGCATAAAAGTTTGCTGCCTGTCCGGAAGAAGTCAGCATTGCTGCTACTCCACCCTCCATATCACAGATCTTTGCTGCTACTGCATCATTCGTCGGATTCTGAAGTCTTGTATAAAAATATCCGGACTCTTCAAGATCAAAAAGTCTTCCCATCTGATCACTGCTGGTGTAACGGAAGGTTGTGCTTTGTACGATCGGGAGCACACGTGGTTCACCGTTTCCCGGATTGTAACCGGACTGTACACATTTAGTTTCCATCTTGTAATTACTCATCATTGTCCCCCATTTCTTATAACTGATTATTCGTTCCAGTTATGGTATACGTCCTGAACATCATCATCTTCATCAAGAAGATCAAGTGTTTTCTGGATGTTTTTAATATCTTCTTCTTTTGTAAGATCAACATATGTCTGTGGAATCATTGTAACTTCAGCAGAAACCATAGGGATTCCGGCTTCTTCCATCTTCAGACGAACATCACTGAAGTCTTCCGGTGCTGTTAATACTTCGTAGCTGTCTTCTTCTTCGTTAAAGTCTTCAGCACCTGCATCAAGTACAGTCATCATAAGATCATCAGAGTCCATATCGCACTCTTCTTTATCAATAATGATCTGTCCTTTTTCATCGAACATGAAAGATACACATCCAGGTGTTCCTACGTTTCCGCTTCCCTTTGTAAATGCATTTCTTACATTGGAAGCTGTACGGTTCTTGTTATCTGTAAGAGTCTTAACGATAATAGCGGTTCCGTTCGGTCCATATCCTTCATATGTAATACGCTCATAGTTATCAGCAGTTCCTTCTCCGGCAGCTTTTTTGATATTTCTCTCGATTGTATCATTCGGCATGTTGTTTGCTTTTGCTTTTGCAATAACATCACGAAGTCTGCTGTTGTTTGTCGGATCAGCACTTCCACCTTCCTTAACAGCAATTGCAAGTTCACGTCCGATCTTTGTAAAAATCTTTCCTTTCGCTGCATCATTCTTTTCTTTCTTATGCTTGATATTCGCAAATTTAGAATGTCCTGACATATTCTGATTCTCCTTTTCTATTGTATCAATGTATTTTATATAAATTCACTTGCATTTACAGATACACACTAAGTTCTGTAAAGCACTATCCTTATGATTTTACCACGCTTTTTTTGTTCTGTAAAGAATTTGGTTGGATTTATGTAGTAAGATCCAGACTGATTCTTATTGCTTGGTCAATTTTTTTCATTCGTTCCTGATCGATATGACAGACATATTCTCTCAGTCTTTTCTTGTCAATTGTACGGATCTGTTCCAGCAGAATGACTGAATTTTTCATAATGTTATAATCATTTGTACAGATTTCAATATGTGTCGGCAATTTTGCCTTATTCATCTTCGACGTAATTGCGGCACAGATGATGGTTGGACTATGTCTGTTGCCTATGTTATTCTGTATTATAAGTACCGGCCGGATTCCACCTTGTTCGGAACCAACGACAGGACTAAGATCTGCGTAATAAATGTCGCCCCGTTTAATTATCAATTCATTCACACTCCGATATTCCAGTTACTTTTCGTATTTGTTCTCTGATTCTTCTCAGAACCTTTTGTTTTTCTTCTAAGAACATACTAAAGTATCTCCGGTTTTATCGGATGTATGCATGTCAACCGGATTCTTTCAATAATTCCGGTTATTCGAAATAATCAATCTGTTTTACGATCGTACCGTTTTTATAATACTCTCTCGGAACACGTTTGCTCAGATCACAGACAAATTCATAATTGAATCTTCCACTCAGATCAGAAAGATCTTCTACACGGATAACGGCGTCATTGTCTTTTCCGACCAAAGTAACCGGATCCATGAATTTTGCTTCCGGAATCTCTGTTACATCTACCATAAACTGATCCATGCAGACTCTTCCTACAATATCTGCACGTTTTCCATGGATAAGAACATAGCTTTATTTGAAAGGGAACGCGGATATCCGTCACCGTATCCGACGGGAATCGTAGCGATCCGCATCTTCTTTGGCGCGACGAAAGTTCCACCGTAACTGATGGAAGTTCCTTTTTCCACATCCTTTACAAAGCTGATATGGCTGATTAATTCCAGTGCCGGTTTCAGGTCAACAGCATCTTTTTTTACTTCATCTGACGGATACATTCCATAAATAGAGATCCCGGCTCTGGCAAGATCATGCTTCATATCCGGAAAATCAATAATTCCGGCACTGTTATCACAATCATAATAGGAGATCTGGACTCCATTTTTTTCTAACTGTTCTTTCATCCAGAGGAATTTTTCATGTTGAGCAAATGTATAAGACTTATCAAATTCATCTGCCTTTGCAAAGTGTGTGAACATTCCTTCCATTTTAATATTAGGAAGTTTGCTGATTCTGGAAATTGTCTCAACACTCTCTTTGCTTACTTTGAATCCAATTCGTCCCATTCCTGTATCAATTTTTATGTGAAGAAATGCGGTCTTTCCTGACCTTACGGCAGCCTCAGCCATTCCCTTGGCCATCTCTTCTGTATAAACTGCTGCACGGATTTCTTTTTCAACCATTTCTTCATACTCATCAGGAAAAACACAGCCAAGAATCAAGATTGGTTTCTTGATTCCATGTGCTCTTAAAGTTCTTGCTTCTCCCATGCATGCTACAGCGTAACCCCAGATATAAGGCGTTTCCTCAAACATTTCCGCAAGAGGAACTGCTCCGTGTCCGTATGCATCCGTCTTGATAACAGCTATTAAACGTCCCTCCTGACCAATGCGATTTTTCATCTGTTCCATATTATATGCAATTGCGTCCAGATTGATCCGGGCACATACTCTGTTATACTGTTTCATAATTTATCTGCACTCCTTTGCATTCTTCATTGCATCGGCCATACCCTGAATCAGGTCTCTGGCTAATACGCTGTAACTTCCTTTGCTCTTTTTCGCTTCATCTCCACCACAGGCATGTAGGAAAACTCCCACAGTAGTGGCTTCAAATGGTGCCATATGCTGTGCAAGAAGTCCTGCAATCGTTCCGGCAAGAACGTCTCCGGAACCACCTTTTGCCATAGAGTTATTACCAGCGAGATTTACAAATTTCTGCCGATTTGTCTGTGCGACAACAGTACGACTGTCTTTTAACACACAGATTATGGATGATTTTGTATCCGGTCCGGATTGTTTTATGATCTGATCAAGTGCCTGGAAGCGATCTTCCATGATCGTATCAATACTCCATCCGGTCAGCCTTGACATTTCTTTCATATGTGGAGTTAAAATCACAGGTGCACAACATTGATTTAATAACTCTATATTCCTACTCAGTAAATTAAGTCCATCGGCATCTATGACACATGGACAAGATACATTTTTCAATACATTTTTCAATATCTTTTCGGAAATCTGTCCCATTCCAAGTCCACAGCCAATACAAACCACATCAGCCCAGTCAAGAAGATGAGACAGTTGACTGTCATCATAAGAATCATAGCAGGATATGATTGCCTCCGGAAGAAGTTCCTGCAGTGCCAGACGGTTTTCACTTGCTGTATAAATCTGTACTAGACCGGCACCAACTGTATAGGCAGCACAGGCAGAAAGGAATGCAGCACCAGCCATCCCGGGACTTCCGGTGATCATAAGAACTTTTCCATAACTTCCCTTGTGCGAATTCATCATTCTCGAAGGAAGAAGTTTTCCAAGATCATTTTTGTCAAAGGTATAACAAACATCCAGGTGATTCGAAAAATATTTCGGATCAATTCCAATTGCAACCGGAATGCTCTCTCCTGCATAGGACTTGCCAGGGAAAAGCTCACAGCCTAATTTTACACATGCCATACATACTGTAAGGTCGGCTCGAAATGCTGTCCCAAGAATCTTTCCTGTTGCAGCACAGATCCCGGATGGAATGTCAACAGCAACTTTTTCTGCATCCTGAAGATTCATCCAGTCGATCACATCTTTATAATGTCCTGTGATTTCACGGCAGAGTCCAACACCAAATACAGCATCAATTATTACAGTATATTCTTCATCCGGGAATTCTGTGAATACAGAAATCCCCATATTTTCTACAATCTGTTTCTGACATCGACATTCTTCACTTAAAGAAGCTTCTTTCCCTGCAAATAGTACATCTGCATGCTTTCCCTGTTCGGTTAAGAGCCTTGCTACTGCAAATCCGTCTCCACCATTGTTGCCGCTTCCACAAACAATCAGATTTTTTTCTGTGGAAATATTTTTCTTATGCATTGTCTCGACAATCTGAAGTGCTGCACGTTCCATAAGTACAAGGGATGGAATCCCAATTTCATGAATTGTGTGTGCATCAGCTTCACTCATCTGCTTCCCATTTGGAAGATATCTCATGCTTATCGCCTGACCTTTCTATCATTATTAATTCCTTTTAACATGAACAAATGCTGCGAAACCTCCTTTTGTCAGTTGGTCCCACAGCATCCTTGCAGCTTTGCTAGATTCTATTCTTTATCCTGCTGACAAAGGTTGTAAGATAACTTCATCAGTGTGTCAGATAAATGTACGTTCTCAACGACCACATCCTTTGGAAGGGAAAGGTCTGTATGTGCAAAATTCCAGATTCCCTTCACACCGTTATCTACCAGAATATCAGCCACTTCAATTGCTTTTGATTTTGGAAGTGTCAGTGCAGCAATTTCAATGTCATTATTCTTAAGAAAATCTTCCAGTTCATCAACCATACGCACAGGAATCCCCCTGATCGTTACGCCTTCCAGTCGAGGATTCACATCAAAAAGACTTTTCAGAATAAATCCGCTTCTTTCGAAGGAAGCATAGTTTGCCAGTGCCTGTCCTAAATTACCGGCACCAATGATAATAAAATTATGACTTCTATCCAATCCTAAGATCTTTCCAATCTCTGTATAAAGATATTTCACATTGTATCCGTACCCCTGCTGGCCGAATCCACCGAAATTATTCAGATCCTGACGTATCTGTGAAGCCGTTACATGCATCTTCTTACTCAGGTCACTGGATGAAATTCTCTCTACGCCAGCCTCCAGCAGATCTCCCAGATATCTGTAGTACCTCGGAAGTCTGGAAATGACTGCACGTGATATCTTTCTCTGTTCCAATTTTTAGCCCTCCACTCTTAAACTACTCTTTATTATATAAAAGAGTTAAAGTTCTGTCAAACTTTTGTTTTGCAAAAACCTTTAAAATCCATATATTTTCCTTGTATTTTCGACATTTTTCTATATAATGATAATGTTAGAAGTCAAAAAACGAGGTGAAAATATATGATACTCGCATGTCACAATATAGAAAAAGCGTTTGGGGAACGCGAAATTGTACGAGACGGCTCCTTTCATATTGAAGATCGTGAGAAAGCTGCTCTTGTCGGTGTGAACGGCGCCGGGAAATCAACAATCCTTAAGATGATCATCGGAGAAGAACCTCTTGATGGTGGAGAGGTTATTCTCGCGAAAGGAAAGACACTCGGTTATCTTGCGCAGCGTCAGGATTTAAAATCCGGAAATACCATTTATGAGGAAGTGAAAAGTGCAAAAGCGGATATTTTTGCAATGGAAGCTCAGATTCGTTCCATCGAACATGAACTGAAGCATCTGGAAGGCGAGGAATTGCAGAGCCGCCTGGAGACCTACAACCGTCTACAGTCCGAATTTGATGCAAGAAACGGTTATGCCTGCGAAAGCGAGATTACAGGTGTATTAAAGGGACTTGGGTTTACGGAAGACGATTTTAATAAACAGACAGATACACTTTCAGGAGGTCAGAAGACGCGTGTTTCTCTCGGAAAATTACTGCTTACAAATCCGGATATCCTCCTGCTTGATGAGCCGACAAACCACTTGGATCTGAATTCCATTGCCTGGCTGGAAACATATCTGATCAATTATTCCGGAGCGGTATTTATCGTCTCCCATGACCGTTATTTCCTAAATCGTGTTGTCACAAAAGTTGTTGAGATTGACAATGCACAGGTTCGCATGTACCTTGGAAATTATAAAGATTATGCAATGAAAAAACAGCAGATCCGAGATGCACAGCTGAAAGAATACATGAATCAGCAGCGTGAGATCAAACATCAGCAGGCTGTTATTGATAAATTAAAGTCTTTCAATCGTGAAAAATCAATCAAACGTGCAGAGAGTCGTGAGAAAATGCTTGACAGGATTACGCCATTGGACAAACCGGTTGACAGTACGAAAGAAATGCATTTTACGCTGGAACCATCGCAGATCAGCGGAAATGATGTTCTTACAGTGGAACATCTCTCAAAGCAATTTGACAATCAGGTTCTCTTCAGTGATATCAGTTTTGAAATCAAACGTGGTGAACATGTCGCTGTGATTGGTGATAACGGAACCGGAAAGACAACACTTTTAAAGATCATTAATCAGGTTATTGCAGCGGATCAGGGCGAATTCACACTTGGATCCAAAGTGACGATTGGTTATTACGACCAGGAACATCACGTACTTCATGATGATAAGACCATTTTTGATGAGATTTCTGATGACTATCCTGATCTTACCAATACACAGATCAGAAATACACTCGCTGCATTCCAGTTTACCGGAGATGAAGTGTTCAAAGAAATTCATACGTTAAGCGGTGGAGAAAAAGGCCGCGTATCACTTGCCAAACTTATGCTATCGGAAGCAAATTTTCTAATCCTTGATGAGCCGACCAACCATCTGGATATTACTTCCAAAGAAATTCTGGAAGAAGCATTAAATAACTACAGCGGAACGATTCTTTATGTATCCCATGATCGTTATTTTATCAATCAGACTGCCTCCCGGATCCTTGACTGGTGAATCAGACATTTGTTAATTACATCGGAAACTACGATTATTATCTGGAGAAAAAAGAAGCACTGACACTTGCTTATGCTTCTGGAAATGAAACAAATGCAGAAAATGTATCCAATTCAGGCAATTCTGCTGCATCCACTCCTGCTTCGGATTCAAAATTAAGCTGGCAGGAACAGAAGGAACAGCAGGCACGTGAACGTAAACGTAAAAATGAGTTGAAGAAAACAGAGGAAGAAATTGCAACACTTGAAGATCGCAACACAGAGATTGACGAGGAACTGACGAAAGAGGAAGTTTATTCGAACTCTATTGAGTGCCAGAAACTTTCAACAGAACGCGCTGCAAATGAAGCAAGATTAGAAAGAATTGTATGAATTGTGGGAAGAATTAGCAGAATAATGAATCTGCATAACAGTAATCGCCTGACAGCTACTACTTATGGTAACTGTCAGGCGATTTGTTTTAAGATTACATTTTCAAATTTAGTCCAACTTGAATCGGGATCAAGGTTTGTTTCTATACTGTACCGGTGTGATATTATACAGTTTTTTAAATGTTCTGTTAAAATGCTCTACATTCTGATATCCCACAGATTCTGCAATACTTTCTACAGTTGCACTGCTGCTCTTAAGCATTGCTCTTGCCTTTTTCATACGGATTTCTTTCAGAATATCTCCGAATGTCATTCCTGATTTTTCTTTAATGTATTTTGACAAATATGGTTTTGAAAGGAAGAACTTCTCAGCAAGATCGTCCAATGTAACTTCTTTATAATTTGCGTAAATATAATTTGTAATATCTAATAATCTTTCATCCTTGCATGTCTGGGATCTCTGTACGCTATCCAATTTATTCACTGCAACAACGAGTGCTTCAATAGATGCTTTGATAATATCAGCATCAACTCCGACACCCCAGTAACGCTTCTTGTTGGAAATAACACCGACATAAGCAACAGCTCTGGAAGAAGATCCTTTTGTCAAAGAATGTTCCTCGTAAAATGCAAGTTCAAACTCGATATCAAAATAATGCTTGATTGCATTGCTGACAGCATCCAGACGTCCGTTTCCAACACCTGTGATCTTGCGGTTGCTTCCATTGTGGTGAATCGTTGCTTCTGCGACAATTCCATCTTCTTGTTTAAAGTGGCATTCATCAACACTGAAAATTGGTTTCGCATTGATGTAATGGTCTTCAAAGATATGATATACATTGTCTGGTGTAAGTTCTTCGTGAGCCTTGTCGGAAACATCTTTTACAAGATATCCGACTTCTTCTCTCATCTTTTCCGGTAAGCTGATTCCAAAGCTCTGTTTCAGTATATAGTTTACACCACCCTTTCCTGACTGGCTGTTAATACGAATTACATCGGAATCGTATCTTCTGCCAACATCCTGTGGATCGATCGGGAGATATGGAACAGTCCATGTCTGACAGTCATGCTCCTCTCTCCAGGTCATACCTTTCGCAATCGCATCCTGATGTGAGCCGGAGAATGCTGTAAATACAAGATCTCCTGCATATGGCTGGCGCGGAGAAACTTTCATTCTTGTTACGCGTTCATAGACTTCACAAATGTCACTCATATTAGAGAAATCAAGTTCTGGATTCACACCCTGAGAAAACATATTCATTGCAAGTGTAATAATATCTACGTTACCTGTTCTCTCACCGTTTCCGAACAATGTTCCTTCAATTTTATCGGCACCGGCAAGGATTCCAAGCTCAGCATCAGAAACTCCTGATCCTCTGTCATTGTGCGGATGCAGAGAAAGAATTACATTCTCTCTGTCGCGCAGATGCTTGTTAAAATACTCTACCTGACTTGCGAATACATGAGGCATAGCATTTTCCACTGTTGTAGGCAGGTTGATAATTGCTTTGTTGTCAGCTGTTGGCTGCCAGATCTCAAGAACTGCATTGCAGACTTCTAAGGCATAGTCAACTTCTGTTCCCTGAAAACTTTCCGGGCTGTACTGGAACGTAAAGTTTCCATTCTGTTTCTTCTGCTAACTCTTTCAAAAGCTTTGCACCGTCAATTGCAATCTGTTTTACCTGCTCTTTATCTTTCTTAAATACCTGTTCTCTCTGTGCAACAGATGTTGAATTGTATACATGGATAATAGCATGTGGAGCACCTTTGACAGCGTCAAAGTTTTTCTGATAATATGCTCTCTTGCCTGTGTCAGAACCTGGATTGTAACATCATCAGGAATCATATTCTGCTCGATCAATGTTCTTAAAAACTGATATTCAGTCTCAGATGCAGCCGGGAATCCAACTTCGATCATCTTGAATCCCACATCCACGAGCAACTGGAAGAATTCCAACTTTTCATCCAGACTCATCGGCTCGATCAGTGCCTGATTACCATCTCTCAAGTCAACACTGCACCAGATTGGTGCTTTGTCAATGGAATCTTTCTTTACCCAGTCATAACATGGCTCAGGTGGCATAAAGTAAGTCTTTTCATATTTCCTCCAGTTTTCCATAATGTGTACCTCTCTTATATTTAATCAATTTAGTTGTTGTTTTTTAACACTCGTTTATATTAGCACAGGACAGTCTTAGATTGTAGTGACTATTTTAATCACCTCACTTGATCTTTTTTAATATCCCCTGCTTTTTGGTACGAATTTTCTGTAGAAAACAGGTGGAAGATATATTGCAGACACTTTTTGAAGGTTCTCTTTTCTGCATTCTCTGTTGTATAGACGGGATATTCACGGATCAATTCCCCATTTAACGTGCAGCGAATTCTGCCGACTCGCATTTCTTTCCTTACAGGAGCATCCAACTGATCAGGAATCTCATAGTCAACAGAAATCGTTTCATCTTCTTTCAATAGGAAAGAAATAGGTCTCAGATTTGCAGTAAGAGGAATCTTGGTTCCGTTTTTACCGGGATAAGCTATCGTATCTGAATGTGCTTTTATCCCATTATTTATAAATATCTGCCGGACAGGTAATTCAATTTCAAATGTCTTATATTGATAATGATCCAAAGCATAAGTCATAAGAGTTCTCATATCGGACCATTTATAACTCTTATTATTTGGCCATCCGCAGGCAAGAAGTGCAACAATAAATGTCCGTTCATCTCTACGCAGCGCACCGACATAACAATATCCGGCATCTGAAGTAAATCCTGTTTTTCCGGAAAGAGCGCCGTCCATCATATTTAAGAATGCATTATGATTAGAACAGCTGAACGACCGTTTTCCTTCAACATCTTGAAAATGATAGGTTTCGGTACGCGTAATCGTAAGAAATTCTTCCTGTTGCTTAGAATTCATAATACAATAACGCATGATCCTTGCAAGATCTTCTGCTGTAGTGTGGTGGATTCCATTTGAATCTGCTGCATCCAATCCATTCGGTGTGATAAAATAAGTAGAATAACAGCCGATTGTCCGCGCTTTTTGGTTCATCAGATCTGCGAATTTCTCTACACTTCCGGCAACAGCTTCTGCAATTGCAACCGCCGAGTCGTTATGTGATTCCAGCATTAAGGAATAAAGAAGATCTTTTAAATAAAACTGTTCTCCTGCAACCATTCCAAGACGCACCTTTGGCTGTGCAGCAGCCTGGTCGCTTACTGTAACAATCTGATTTTCTGAATCCATTATGCTGCTCTCTAATGCAAGGATGCAGGTCATAATCTTTGTCGTACTTGCCATTGCCCGTTCTTCCTGTCCATTTTTGGAAAATAAAATACGCCCGCTGTCTGCATCCATTAAGACGGCAGACAGGGCGTATAATTGTTTTAGCTCAGTAGTTCCAAAAACATGAACCGGAAAAGAAATTCCAATGATCATGCTGACAATCAGTATGCGAACAAAGAATAAATAGATTCTGAAATACCATTTTTTGAATTCTGTCATCAATTGATTTCCTGTTTATATTGGAAGCTCCATTCTTCTTTTTATTTTATGATTCCAATGCAAGTTGTAGAATTCAAAAATCAAATGTCCATACGGATCTTTGCCTCATCTTCTGCTTCTTCTTTGAAATGTTCCAGCTGCTCCGGATTTAATGACGGAAGATCATCAATCGACGGTACACTGAATCTTCTTAAGAATTCTTCCGTCGTGCCGAAAAGAATTGGTCTTCCAGGTGCATCAAGTCTTCCGACTTCTTCTACCAGACCATATTCCACAAGTTTATTTACTGCGTGATCAGATTTTACTCCTCGGATCTTCTCCACCTCGATCTTGGTGATTGGCTGTTTGTATGCAATGATTGACATTGTTTCAAGAAGAACGTCCGTCAAAGTATATTTCTTTGGCTGCTTTGCCACACGAACCAGATAGTCATACATTTCCTTCTTTGTACACATCTGATAAGACTTGTCCAGTTCAATGATGCGGATTCCTCTGTTCTTTGATTCGTATTTTTTCATCAGATCCTGAAGTAATTCTTCTGTTGTCTGCTCATCCTGTTCGATTGCTTTCGCAATTTTACTAAGTTCAACAGACTCTCCCATTGTAAATAAAATAGCTTCAATTGCAGCCTGAAGTGTTTTTACTCCTGCCATTTACACTACGTCTCCTTTTCTCTCAATCATGATCTCACCACAAGTAGATTCTTGTTCAACATAAATTTCACCCAGCTTCATCATTTCAAGAATCGCAAGAAATGTAACAACAACATGCATTTTACTTTTCTGCTTCTGAAGAAGCTGACGGAAACTGAACCGGCGGTGTTCCTGTAAATAATCACGCACATAAAGGAACTTATCTGTGAGTGAAACTTCCTCTTTCTCAATCTTGCCAAATTTACTTCTTACCGGATCCACTTTATCTGTCTGCCGACGCATAACTTCCTGAAAAACTTTCTTTAACTGTACCATTGTCAGATCCCCAAGTAAAAGGTCAAGATCAACTGGCTCCACATATTCCAGAACTTCTTCCGGAATTGTCGGATTCTTATATAAAATCAGATCCGCATCTACCTGGCGGTCTCTGAGCTCATAAGACATGTATTTATACATTTTATACTGTAGCAGCTGTTCAACCAGTTCCTGCCTTGGATCTTCTTCCTCTCCGTCTTCTTTGACTTCTTTTGGAAGAAGCATCTTGCATTTAATATCCAACAACGTCGCTGCCATAACAAGAAATTCACTCATCACATTCAGATCTTCCCGTTGCATCTGACGGATATATTCCATGTACTGATTCGTAATCTCCACAATGGGGATATCGTAAATATCTACTTTATTCTTCTCGATCAGATGAAGGAGCAGATCCAACGGTCCTTCAAATACTTCCAGTTTTACCGGTATTCCCATAATAATCTCCTTTTATCTGCAAAGGTTGATTGCAATCACTTCTGCCGGATTGAACAGTCTCACGTTAAATGTATGCGTTCCAAGCCCTTTGCTGACGATGATCGTCTGTTCTCCCTCCACGGTCATTTCTCCTGAATATTTTGGAAAAAGAAATGCCTGTGGAGTGATCACGCCGCCAATTCCCGGCAAGCGTACACATCCTCCATGTAAATGTCCAGACAAAATCAGATCGGCACCCCATTCCTTATAAGCTTCCATATAGGATGGATTGTGGGCAAGCAGAATGTGATAACTGTTGTCTGTAAAATTCTCTGTTGTCTCCTGCTGTTTTTCCTGATTTCCTGTAGTATGCTTTTCTCCCAGGCATCTGCGTACATCTTCAGCGGTGACATCCGCCTTGCGGAATTTTTATTCACAATCAGTGGGAGTTCCAATCCGCTGATATGAATCTGTTGATTTCCCAACAGAATATCGCAACTTTCATTTTCCAGAAAACGAACCCCTTCTGCCTGTAACTTTTTACGATACTCTTCATAACACAAAGAATAGTTTTCCTGATTCTCTTTGATTCTCTGTTCATGATTTCCACTGGCATAATAAACCGGGCAGAGCTGCGGCAGACGACTGACAAAATCCAGTGCCTCTTGGTATCGCACGTCATTTTTTGCCACCAGCATATCTCCGCCAATTAAAATCAGATCCGGCTGTTCTGCTTTTATAGCTTCGAACAATTTATTGTTCTGCTTACCATAAACATGGTTGTGCATATCACTTAAAAAAATAATTCTGTTCACTGGGTCTTTTTCGGCTGTGCAAGTTATCTTTGGTGAATGTACTTCGTAATGTGTTACACAAAAAGAATGCTGCTCCCGATACATTTCTGCTAATATAACCGCGCACACAATCGGAAAAAGAACAGTGAAAAAACCTAAGATGCTCATATCGTATGTATCTCAGACATCTCAGCTTCTGCAATCGCCACACCGGAACTTGATCCAATACGGTCTGCACCTGCATAAAACATCTTCCGTGCATCTTCCAGTGTATGAATACCACCGGATGCCTTTACCTTCATGTCAGAGCCAACCGTACGCTTCATAAGAGAAACTGCTTCTACAGTTGCTCCGCCGGTTGAGAAACCAGTAGAAGTTTTTACATAGCCTGCACCTGCATCACGGCTTACAAGACAAGCCTCCTGAATCTCTTCGTCTGTAAGCAGACATGTCTCAAGAATCACCTTTACAATCACGTCATCCCCGGCAGCAGCTACAACCGCACCGATATCTCTTCTTACATAATCCCAGTTTCCACTCTTCAATGCCCCAATATGGATAACCATATCCAGCTCTTCTGCGCCGTCTTTCACTGCTGCTGTTGCTTCTGCAATCTTCGCAGTTGTTGACATTGCTCCTAACGGAAAACCAATCACGGTACATACTTTAATTCCTGTATTTTTCAGAAGAGAGGCACAAAGCGCAACACAACTTGAATTCACACAAACAGAATGAAATCCGTACGTAACTGCTTCCTCACATAAGCCACGGATATCTTCCTCTGTTGCATCTGCTCTTAATAATGTATGATCAATACGTTCTGTAATCATTAATTTAATCTGCCTCCTGTATTTTTATATCCATTGCGGGTAGTAAAATTTCATAAAACAGACTGAAAATTATTCTGAGCTACCCGCATTCGTACCCTTTATTATAAAACATTTTCCATGTTCCCGACAAGTGTTATAATAATTTCTTCCAAATCTTTTTTAGATAATCTCCAAAATCTGCCTTTTCTACAGGTGCTGAAGCAATCAGATTTACGGATCCGATTTCTTTCCCATTTATCCGATAACAAATCCGTCCAACTTTTTTTCCTTTTTTCACGGGTGCTTTTACTTCATTTGGAATTTCTGTTACTTCTTCGACTTTCGATAAATCAGATCCTTCCGTATCTACATAAGTAAATCCTTCCTCATATTGAATCTTCAGATGATCTTTTTTGCCACCTTTCACCAGAACCTCTGGCAGTTTCCGTTCTTTTGCTTTATAAATCTGACATTTCCCAAATCCATAATTCAATAAGGTTACCGCATCCTTAAAACGGCTTTTTGAATCTTCAGCTCCCATAATTACTGCGATCAGATCCACACCATTCTTACTTGCTGTTGCCGATACACAGAACTTTGCCTTTCCGGTGGATCCGGTTTTCAGACCAGTGGCATATTCGTACTGCCGGATCAGCTTATTTGTATTCGTCAGGCCAAATTCTGAAGATCCACGGGCAGTTGTATGCGTGATATTTTCCATCCAGACCGTACAGTAGTCCTTTATCTGCGGATATCTGGTCATCAGTTCCCGCGACATGAGTGCAATGTCTCTGGCACTCATCTCATGGCCATCTGCATCTAATCCGTTGCAGTTTACGAAGTTTGTATGTTTCATTCCAAGTCCTTTTGCCCGCGCATTCATTTGTTTTACAAATTCTTGTTCATTACCGCAGATACATTCACTCATAGTTACACATGCATCGTTTGCGCTTGCGATAGAAATGCATTTTAGCAGTGTACCTACCGTCTGCATCTCTCCAGGTTCCAGGAATACTTGAGATCCTCCCATAGAAGCTGCATACTCGGAAGTTGACACTTCATCATCAAGTGATATGGTTCCGTTTTCTAATGCATCAAAGATTAACAACATTGTCATGATCTTTGTAACACTTGCCGGTGGCCGCGCAGTATCTGCATCTTTTTCAAATAAAACCGTTCCCGTAGACATTTCCATAAGAATACCAGACGGCGCACTTATTTCTACTTCTTCTGCGTGGACTACAGTTGTTGGAAATGCAATCCTATATAGCAGAAAAACACCCAGTAGAATCACTGTAAAACCTTTCTTCATCTGCAATTCCCCCATGGACTATTCTTTTACCAGTATAGTAGCGATGAAGGGGAAATATGTCTGGAGAGAATTGACTTTTCAATTTTGTAGGCGTATATTAGAAGTACTGTCCATTTTCTGTGATTTCAGAAAAATGGAATCTAATATTAGGAGGTCAAAATGAGCTCACGCACTTATTACGATATCTTAGGTGTATCCAGAGATGCGACTCTGGAAGAAATTACTTCAGCGAAAAATGCATTGGCTAAGGTCTACCATCCGGATGCCAATATGCATAAAGATATAGATACAACTGCTTTTATGCAGGAAATTCTGGAAGCCTACCGGGTTCTTTCCAATCCGGCGAAAAGAAAAGCTTATAATCTGGAAATATTTGGAGTTACAGACCGTGTTTTTAAGACATTTAAGCTTACACCGGAAGATGAGAAAGAATCTGTTTCGTTCGTGACTTACTGGAATGCAGCAGTGCAGCTCCAGGATATCATTGATCAAAGTGTTCGTGTAATGGAACGTGCTTCCAGGACAAAGACATTCTCTCAAAAATTAATGAAAAAGCTTGGAAAAAATGATCCGGATGAGATGCACCGTGAGCGCCAGCTCAGCCGCCTATCCATGCAGGCAATGCGTCAGATTACCACATTGAAAATGGCAGGAATTCCAAGCGAATACTGGAATATAGATGCCATGAACTGGGTACTGGTCCGTTGGGGACAAAAACAGGATACGGATTTCCGAAGCATGTTTAAACGATATGATATCTACGTGGAGAAACACTATGCCGTTTCTGAGAAGAAAAAACTGCATGCATATAAACGTCAGTTTCACCACAATTTGAAAAAGCTTCTCTCCTATGCATTAGATGCGTAAGAAGCAGGAAAAATATTTTCAGTATATGTAACTGTTCAGAGCCAAGCAAAATTTCAAAAAACAGGTATAAAATGCTTGCATTTTTAGAACTGTTTTTGAAATTTTATCTGGCGGATACGCCACACCTCAAAATGCATAGCATTTTGGAGGTTGGCTCTGAACAGTTACAAGTATATTTAGTATTGGAAGAAATGTGAGGTACATCATGAAAATAAGAGTAGCATTTGTATGTTGGGGGAATATTTGCAGATCAACTTTAAGCGAAAGCGTGTTTACCTATAAGGTAAAAGAAAAAGGGTTGAGTGATCAGTTTGTAATAGACAGTTTTGCAACAAGCACAGAAGAAATCGGAAATCCACCGCATAGAGGTACAGTAAACAAACTAAAAGAAGTTGGAATTCCTTTAGTACCACATCGTGCAAAACAGATTACATTTTCCGATTATGATAATTTCGATTATATCATAGGTATGGATTCAATCAATATAAAATATCTTAACCGTATGCTTAAAGGTGATCCGGATGGTAAAGTTTCTAAACTTTTAGACTACACATCACGTAAAGGCGCTGATATTGCAGATCCCTGGTATACTGGGAATTTTGATGCAACTTACAGAGATGTAAATGAAGGATGCGACGCTTTATTGGCTTATATTTTAGAGCAAAAATAATCGAGGGGGCAGATTTTGCTCCCTCTTATCTATTCCACTTTTATTTAATATCTAATCCAAATCTGTAAATTTCACTGATCCTGGCCTGTGCCTGTTCAGATTCTTTTTTCTTGATAAGCTCGTTACGGTCACTTAAAATAGCAAGCATTTCATCCACAACTTCTACATCCGGCAAATCAGAATAATGGGATAAATATCCGATCATCCTTGTTGCTGTATAATCGGTATTCAGATTTCTGGTGACAAGATCACATAAATTCTCCGGGTAACCTCGTTCCATCATCAGATTGTAGAGCTGCATGCTGATTTCTGTTCTTGGTTTCATGGGTGTTCTCCTTTGTAAAATCAAAAGCCCCAGCAGGGAGCGTATTGTTGAAAGGTGTATTGGGTTTTCTTTATCTTATATGCTTACAATTCTTTACGGATTTTCTAGAAAGGAATATATTTCCATGGCAGATGAATAAAACTCTAATCATAAATTTCTCCTGTTCTAAAATGCCCTGTATTGCCGGGTTTTGCGTTGTTTTATCGACTTTTCCGGGCATCGTATTTTTCTTCTCTAAAACTACACTTTTTGCAAAGTAACGCAAAACGGAGCAAATCAATGCCTTGTGTAGTAGTCAAATCGTAGTCAGTTAAGGGGGTTCAGACTACGGATGGGGGTGTGCATTATTTAACATAAGGGTGTGCAGAAATCATCTATATCCCCTTTTTATTATTGACTATCTATATTAATTAAATTTTCATAAATTTATCATTCCTTTTAGGATAGCATGATCTGGTAATCCCCTTATCCCCAAATAATCATCTTTCGTTTTTCCAATATAACCATTACAATCCGAAACAAAACTCCAATCGTATGTTGCTTTAGGACTTTGAGATGAATCCGGATATTTATTATTTACATCTATTTCTGTTGATGATATTATCCAATCCAACCCTTGTTTATTTTTATTATCATCACTTTCATCCTCTTTAAAAACATGACTAAAATAGCCATTGATTATACGCGGTCCATTTACATTAAAAGCATTATCAAGTTTCTTTGCTAATACTGTACTTGTACAATTGAAATCACCTAAACAAATAAAACTATTATTAATACCTTTCAAATGTTCTTTTAAATATTCATATTGCTTTTCTTTTGTATTACCGCTTGTTTTAATACGGATTCCAATAATACTTAACTTCTTTCTTTCAATTTCAATATCAACTTGTAAAAATTCAGGAATCTCAATATTTGAAATATCATTTGAAACAACTGAAAACAATTTATAATTGATTGTTTTTCTTATACCTATGCAAACTTGATTATAGCCTTTAGAACAATAAGACGAACAATATATGTCATATTCGGATTCCAATGCATATTGAAAGTCTTCCCATCCTTTGGTCTGACAAAATTCCGTAAGTACAAATACATCTGCTGTTTTTAAGTAATTTACAACAAATTTGGGAATTTCATACCCCCTTCCACCCATTGCATGTAGATTCCACTCTAAATATTTGATTTCCATGTTTACTCCATAATTTCCAATTTATCTGCTTCTTAACTTGAAATTTACCTTCTAATACTATAAATACTTCTTAAATGCCTTCTTCATCTTCATGCAAATATCCATAATATAATCAAACTGCTGTGACCACGCAGCACGATCATCCAATATCACTTCTTTTTCAATAATAATACGGCTTGCCTTTCTTTCAGGTAGTTCTCTCCAATCAAGAGTAACTCCCATTACTAATTCAATCTCATCTTTATGCAAAAACAAACTTCTGAAAAGTTCCTTATCATCATTTATGTACAATTCAACATCAATCGCATTTCTTTTTTGAATTTGAGATACTGCGATATGACAAGCTGATGAACCAATACTAAAATCCATCCAGTGGTCTGTTGTTGGTTTTCTCTTATTAAATACTTTGTTAAATTCTGCGTTCTGAAAGGCATAATCATTGAACGCCTGCCAATATTCCAGCCTCTGCTGCTGTGTTGGATTTGTAGCAGTTGTCTTCTTAATCTCCTTCGTCCAATCATTTGGTCTTTCCACTACTGTAAATGATGGAGCAATATCAGAATCTCCTATCTGGAACAGCTTTATTTCACACAAGAAGAATCCAATCTTGTCATCCGTATGGTTATTAAGCCACTCAACTGCTGCCTTGTGTTCCTCTCGTGCGTGTTTTACTACCCAAATAACCACGTCTGCGTCTTTCCCGGATGCATAAGTAATCAATTTGCCAAGATGGTCATGATCCGTGTCTTCTAATTGATTTTCAATGATAATTTTTCTGTCGGTGCCTGTTTCAGATGCATAAATATCAACATTGAAATCTCCAACAGATGATTCTGTCTCATCAACTGTAATATCAAGACCAACAGCATCTGCAAGCAGGTCAACATTCTCCGCTACCCAAGGGGTAAAGTTCAAAGCCTCATGTGGCCACACACTTCTTAAATCAGTTATTTCCTTTAATGTACCCAAGTTTATCATTATGCCTTATCCTCCAATCATAAAAGCATCCTACAATATCTCAGATGCCATTAACAGCCAACTATGTATAACAAAATGTTTTTACTTTGTTTTCAATTTACATTATATCAGCCAAGGCATATTTTTACCAGTCAAAAAGGCACCCAAGCTATAAGCCTGAGTGCCACAAATCTATATCAATATTCTATTATCAAATCACCTTGAACATATTCTGTTTCAAAGGCTTATCATCCTTGTCCGAAATCCCCATCTCTTTTCTTGCATTTTCCAACCCCTGCATCTTCTGAAGTTCTTTCTCCGCATCCTCAAGTCCAACATGGGTGTAAACATTAAGTGTCACGGCAATATCCGAATGCCCCATGAGGTACTGCAATGTCTTAGGATTCATGCCAGATTTCGCCATATTAGAGCAATATGTATGTCTGCAAACATGAGGAGTAATATTGGGCATCTGAACCTTATAGATTTCATTATACCTGCTGACCATATGATTGAATCTGTGTTCCCAATGCATGGCTACAAGTGGCATTCCATCCTTGTCCAGAAAAAGGAATCCCGTATAACCATCTACCACTTTTTCAACCTTATAATCTGGTCTATCCTCAATAATTGCTCGAAACATCTCTGTCACTTCATTTGTCATTGGAATAACCCTTGTTCCGGCATTTGTTTTTGTTGGCTCAATTACATACTCTCTTTTGGAAGTTCTTTGTAGCTGATGATCAATATTGATGGTTCTTTTCTCTAAATCAATATCCCTCATCGTAAGTCCACAAAATTCCGAAATTCTCATACCAGTGTGAAAAAGGATATAAATCACTTCATAGTATTTACAATAAACCACATCATCATGTATAAATTTCAAAAATTTTCGCATCTGGTCTTTTGTAACTGCTTCCCTTGTAACAGCATCATTGACTACCACTCCTGCTAATTCAAACTGGAAGGGATTTTTCATAAGCACATCATCATCCACAGCCATCTGAAATGCCGGACGAAGAACTCCTCGTACTGTCTTTATCGTGCTGTGCCCTCTCCCATCTTCCTGCTGCATCTTTATCAGAAACAATTTTGCATCAGATGTCTTTATTTTTGATATCTTTTGACTTCCAAAAGGCTCATTTTTAAGAATGTTTCTCACAAAATTATAATTGGCTAATGTGTTTGGTCGCATTCCCAACTTAGTCTTAAGATATCTCTCCACCAATTCATTTAGGCATCTAATTCTCTACGATATTTCGTAATTAACCCTTCTACATATTTCTTAAACATGTTTTTAGGAAGTTGGATTTTAGGAGTTAGTGTATTGGCTTGCCATTCCATCCAATCAATCCCATTTCTATCAGAATTGTTTCCAGCAATACCTCCCACCACTTTACACACGATATTCGTTAATTCCTTATTATACAGTCTTGCAAGTGCAAATGCTTTTTTTATGTTTTTCCCAATGTACGAATTCATGAATGATCGTATTATTTGTTGCACCTAGTACATACATAAAGGCAACAGCCTTATCAACTAAGATTGTTCCTGCCGGAATGTGCTCTACATAAAAAGAATCGGTTTCCGGATCATATAATTCCGCATCGCTATCAAAGAAATAACTTCTACCAAATATTGATTTTTCTTTCGTAATATACACAAATTTTACGGAAAGGCCCATACTTGTAGCTAATTTCATTGGATCAACCCAAGTTGGCTGCAACAATGCTTTCTTATAATGTTTGCGCAAAAATCTTCTGCCACAGCGTCTAATTTTTCTGAATGGATAACAGGAACCAGTTCATCATCCATTGGATTCTCTACTCGGTTTTTGTTACAAAACTCAGAAACTTCAAATACTTCAAAATCATCTAAATCGTTATCCAAGCTTCCCTGACATCTAACCATCAACCACATTCCGTCACCATCCGAATTGTCATAATGATAATCTCTCTCCGTAGCCTCATATTCCACAGAGAGAGCAATATCAAACTGAATTTCCATACCTGGCAAATCAGCCACCCAAACATGCTCTACTTTTACTTCTGATGGTATTATTTCTCCCACCTGATGAATCCTGTTCAGATTTGCCGCCAAATACTCTTGATTTTCTTCTAGATATTTTTCAGCCACTTCCTATAATTCATTTTCAAATCTATTTGCAACATATTCTGTAAATGAACGTACACCTGCCATATACTCCCTACCTTCCTAATACGGCTCATATGCTTCTCGGAATTTATTAAAGAAAATATTTATAATATCATATAAACCTTGTAATTTTTCTGGTTCATCAAATGGGGATTTTTTTCTAATTTTCTTATTTCCTTATCCACTTCTATTACAAACTCTTTTACCAATCTATTTTTCATTATTTCCATATATTTTTTTCGCTTTTGCGGATCTATCGTCCGCCCCATAAAATATGGTAATACTTTACATAAATAAGTAAAATTGTCCGAACCTGCTCTTCCAAACTCTGTTTTATAAGCGCGCCATTCACTCTTTGCAACATCTGTACAAAAAGAATCATGATCTACAAGATTTTTTTCAGCATTTCTCTTTTCTGCTATATATTCAAGCCAAAATAATGATGCTATCCCCTCTGCTGATGTTGGATTTTCTGCTGCTATACTATAAAGGTTTGGCATTTTTTTCCAGTCGGATACATGTCCCATTTCATGGTAAAGAGTACTTACTATAAGTTTAAATGTATTTGAATTCTTACATTTATTGATATCTAATACATCCAATTCATCATATAATCGTGATGTAACCAAAATATTCTTCCCTTCATTATATACTTTGCCATCTGTCTCATAATTAAATTCAGAAATATCTACTAGCTCTATTGTTTCAGCTCCTGACAAATCTAATTCATCTCCCCATCGCTCGATTACGTAATCAACTACTGCCTTTAAAAAGATCTCATATTCCTGGTTATATGTACACTGAACACGCACTCAAATCAGTCCTTTCATTATTTTTTGAAGCTAATTAATGTTTATTCGTTCAAATTATTGAGCGTTTACTACCATAACGGCAGAGGCTGCCGTTTAATCATCTATTTTGATGATTTTGCGACAGCCTCAGTATTCTTTCAATATCATTAAAATGCCTTCTTCATGGTGGTTCTTGCATTATTCTTTCCACCGTGTCCTTTATCGCTTGGGGTGCTGGCATAAATGATCGTATACCGATCATCACCGTAATATTTTACTTTCTGATGATCTGACTGATCAAAAATAAAACCAATATCTTCTAATCCTTTCTTTAATTTTGGTGTCATTCCACTATAGTTACTGAGTAAACGCTTTGCCTCTTCTGCTCTTTGTTCACCTATTGCTTCATAGTTATTAGCATTCAAAATATCCGCCAATACATCGTATCTTCTTGTTCTTGTCTCTGTGGCAGACAGTTCTTTTTTCACGGCAGACAATACGAAGTCCTTTACCTCTCCAGGATAAAATCATCCTCATCACCAGCAATTAAAACAGGAACATCTGTCATAGAGTCCAATTTAGCTCTTAACCAGCTTATTTCATATTCTTTCTTTTGAAGTTCAGAGGTTAGTCTTTCGATTTCAGAATCTTTCTTCTGCATATCTCCTTCAAAGTCATCCAAGATTCTATCCGCTTCTGCTTTTGCCTCTTTTAAAGCCTGCTGACGCATACTTTCCTTCGTCTGATCCAAATCCGACTTGAGAGTAAGTAATTCATAAAGAGCCTTCCTTCGTCCAGCTTCTGCTTCTACATTTTCTTCACGTTTACAGGCTAACCTATCCTGCAGTATTGCATTATTTACTCCAAACCACGTATACAGCGATCCTACCATCTGAGAATTACTATACTGCATAACTGTTCTCGTTACTTTATCAGAAAGAATACGATCAATACCCTCGGACATTCTGTACAGATACCTTCTATGCCCGATTGCAGGATTCGGATGATATATTCCAATAGCACCATAATATTCGTTGTTACCATCACATAATTCTTTCAATCTAGGGTTCGTGCAATTTGTCTTTTGCACTAAAACATGAGCTACGCCCTTTAATTCCTTTGCTAGTTTATTAACATCCACCGGGTCTTCGTCATAAAAAGTTTTCGTGATAATTACAACTGGTAATTTATATCTTGCACTTCCATTTGTAACGTTAACTATCAAATCAAGATTTTCTTCATCAACGATTAAAGGTGTACGCCGCACTTCAAGATTACCGTCTTTCAGAATATAGCCTCGATCAATTAACATAGAAATAAAAAACGGCGTAAAGAATTTTGTATCAACATTTAATGCCTCTTCAATATAACTACGATCCAGTCTTACTGCCATTTTCATTTCTGAAAAATTCATAATATAATCTGTATCCCATACAGCTCCGTCTGACTCTCTCTTTTCAAAACGAACTGCAATTATATTTTTATTTCTGTATTCTTGAATTTCTAAGCATTTATTCTTATCTTCATAGCGAACATTTCTTTCACCATTCCACTCAATGCCTGATATAACACTTTCTGGATGACCTTTCTGATTCCATTCAATCACTAAATTTATAAAATCATCTTTTGTCAGTTTTTTGTCAATTTCAAGGATAGTTGAAAATAATAACATTCTTTTCCCTCTTTATCTACTGTAAAATGAAAATTTATTGATGTTACGCTGACAACTAATATTATAGATACCCAGCGTCTAATAAAACCACAACATTATGCTCTTTTACGATACTCTTCCAAATTGATAATCTTGTCTTTTTCTGATTTTTCTTCTTGGCTGATATCCGACTTGTCCAAAATCTTCGAAGCACAAACTACTCCTCTTTTTTGATTTCTCCACGTGTTCCATTTTTCAGAAAAATACGGATATATCTTTTCATCATTAAAACGCTTTAATGTTGGTAATGCAATTGAAAATGTTAAAGCACCTGTCACATCAGCCACGAATCTTATCCCTTCCATTTTTAACATCTCCAGGAATTCATTATTCTCCTTATATGTTGGCTGATCAGGATGGAAATCACCTTTCTTGCTTCTAAATCCATTGTTATCAATAGCTCTTTCAGATTTCAAATCTTCGTATGCTTCATCAGAAAAAATTGCGATCATCTTTTTGCCATTCAATCCCCTCCACTTATATAATTTATTGCTGTTTATTTTCTTTTGTCTGTAACTGCCTTAACTAACCATTCAATTACTCCGTCAATCATCGCAAAACCGATTGTACCTATCATAGCTCCAGTAATAAGCCCATTGCAATAGCCGCAACTCGTTAAGTTCTTTTGAAACTTCTTTACGATCTGTTGTCCCAGCTAAGATTGATGGTGTAATCATATTTGCTTTCGTTAAAAGTTCCTCGCATTCATCTTCCTCGTAATTTTCAGGATGATCCACAAATACATCCAAAATCAAACGGAGCATATCTGTATCTTCGGGGTGTTGACGAATTTCAACATCAAGACTACTTCGAATTGCAATGTATTGAGCCTTTGTCAGTTTGTTTCTTTTCCCCTCCAGATTGTTGATCGTCTGTCTACTAACTCCTATTCTTTCTCCAAACTCCTCTGCACTCCATCCTACAGCTCTACGAATCAATAACATGTATTCTTGAAGTCTTTCTACTTCATTCATGTCTCCCACCTCCAGTATGTTAATATCTTATCGTTTGTAAAAGATTTTGTCAAGCATTCTTTTCCTGTCATCATATTTTTTGAACATTTCACAAAAATATCTCTAGAAATCACTCTAAAGTAATTATCATTTTACCCTGTTCGTATTGAATCTGCACTTGACTTCCTGGTTCAAAACCACATTCTTGTAACCATTTTCCCTGCAATCGAATCTGAGGGATAGAAACACTCTTTTTACTGCAATACCAAAAGCCATTCGGATTATTTGTCTGGTATTCCGTTTCATATACTTTCAATTTTCTATTTTTCATTTTGTATTTTTTCTCCTATCCATTACTTTTTCAGCAATAGCTATTCAACTTTTCCGTAAAATCTGCTCCACATTTCATTTTTAGCTGATACCAATTTTCACTCCCGTATCTTTTAACGATTTGCCATATATCATTAAAAGGGTATGCAACTAACCCTTTTCTTTATACAATAAAACCGAACCAAATACCTCTCTTCTTACAGAATTTTCTCTCAAAACGACCGCAACACCGCATGTTCTTCCCTTTTCCTACTATCATAATGCGTTGAATGTAAACGCTCAATAGCGAGTACATTGAAAAATTAAGAACCGCCGTAATTGGCGGTTCCTGGCTACTGTTGTTTTCGAATCCCTTCTGGAAGTTTTTTAGACCATGGTAATAGATCTTCAAGAAAGGTTCGGTCTTTTTGTTCCATATGTTTTGGAATCTCCTCCAGGAGATATACAAAATAATCATATGGTTTTAGCAGCTGCGTTAAGAGCCATCCCACCCCAGCCACAGATTCCAATGATTCCTATTCTATCTTGATCTACCTCTTCCCGAACAGAAAGGAAATCAACAGCAGCCATGAAATCTTCTGTATTAATATCCGGAGAAGCCATGTATCTTGGATTGCCTCCACTTTCTCCCGTAAAAGAAGGATCAAATGCAATAGTAAGGTATCCTTTTTCAGCCATCGTCTGCGCATACAGTCCGGAACACTGTTCTTTGACTGCACCAAATGGTCCACTTACAGCAATCGCTGGATATTTCCCAAATGCATTTTTCGGCTTATACAAATCTGCAGCAAGTGTGATTCCATAACGATTTACAAATGTCACTTTCTCATGATCTACTTTTTCACTTTTTGGAAAAGTTTTATCCCATTCAGATACTAGTTTTAATTCTTCTGCTTTCAACATAAATATAACCTCCATATGCAAATTGTCTTATAATTCAAGAATGCCTCTGCAATCCTGCCGGAGGCTATATCAGCTGGGGGATTGACTCCCAGCTGATATACTTTTTTCAACCTTCCTATTTTAGTTTTCTATATTCTTCATCACTTACCGGTTCAAGCCATTCATTGGAACTATTTTCGCCCGGAACTTCTATTGCCAGATGTGAAAACCATTCATCCGGTGCTGCGCCATGCCAGTGTTTTACTTCTGCCGGAATATTGATGCAGTCGCCTGGCTTCATTTCTATAGCTTCTTTATATTCTTCCTGATAATATCCTCTTCCGGCAACGCATACCAGAATCTGTCCACCTCCACTTTTTGCATGATGAATATGCCAGTTATTTCTGCATCCTGGTTCGAATGTCACATTGAAAATTCCAACCTGAGAGGTAGAGATCGGTGCAAGAAAACTTCTGCCGGAAAAATACTGTGCAAAACCATCATTTGGTGCACCGATTGGAAATACCATCTCTTTTGCATGCGCGCGCATCGCTTCCTCTTCGTATGGCAAATCTCCTTCGCCTGTTTCCCACACTTCCTTTGCAAGATTGAAAACAGCCCATGCTTTTGGCCAACCTGCATAGAATGCGGCATGTGTGATCACTGCAGCAATCTCTTTTTGTGTCACACCATGATTTTTTGCATTTTGAAGATGATATCTTAAAGAAGAATCCGTAATTCCGGAAGCCATCAGAGCAACCACTGTAATAATGCTTCTTGTTTTTACGTCGATGTCCTGGTTATTCCAGTTTTCGCCGAAAAGTACATCATCGTTAAAATGTGCAAATTCCGGTGCGAATTCACCAAGTGTATTTCTTCCTGCTGTCTGTACTATTTTTCCCATATTCTGTATACCTCCATAACGCTGTTGTTTATAAAGAGTTTACCCATTCACTGATTTCCTGTTTTGTTCCACAATTTAACAGTCTGCCTTCTGTAATAACTGCGTCTGGTGCAGATGACTGCAATTCTTTCACAGTGTTTCCAAATCCACTTCCTCCGGATGTTGCAAAAAGCACAATCTTTTTACCACTGAAATCGTAAGCTTCTAAAAATGTATTGATGATTGTCGGAGCCACATACCACCAGATTGGGAATCCCAGAAGGATCTCGTCATAAGAACTCATATCCATCTCTTTTTTCATAATCGCCGGTCTATATTTTTTATCACTCATTTCCACACTGCTTCTGGATTTTTTATTCATCCAGTCAAGATCAGGTTTTGTATATGGAACTTTCGGCTCAATCTCAAACAAATCCGCTTTTGCTTCCTCTGCGATCATCTGTGCTACTTTTTTTGTTGTTCCGCTTGCACTGAAAAATGCCACTAATTTTTTACTCATAATAAAAAGCCCCTTTCTATACGTATTTTTCACAAAAAATAGATGTATAAGATTTACATTCATCTTACACATCTATTTTAAGCTCTATCGCTTCATTATGTCTAATGCTTATATTGAATTTTGTTTTATGCCTGAAAAGCATTAATCTCCTCGATCATTTTACGGACTGCCAAAGAATATGGGATATTCCGTCGCCAGGCAATCACCGTACTAGTCTTGATTTCAGGAGAAATTCTTCGCTGTACAAGAATATCCTCTCGCCAATACTTTGCAGCACCCTCAATTGAAATTGGATACCCCAGTCCATTTGCCGCCATAACTCCGGCATTCGTTCCAAGATTACTCGTAAAAGCAATCTGTAATTTTGAAAAGTCTTTCCCAAACCAGTTGGCAAGTTCACTTTGAACGTTCATTCTTTCCGGCAGGATCAAGGGCTTTCCAATAAGATCTTCTTTTTTTATAAACTCTTTTTCTGCCAGTGGATCATCCGGCCGCATTCCGACACACCAGTGATCGCAATCTGTGATCCGGATATAATCCAGCCCTTCGGTGTCCACCGGCTCCATGAATAATGCAATATCTACAAGTCCTTTGTTCATCATCTCATACACTGCATCTGCTGTTGCAGTATGCAATACAATCTGAACCAGCGGATATTTTTCTTTATATGTTTTACATATCTTCGCCAATGTCTCCACTGCTGCAAATTCACCGCATCCAATGGTTATCGTGCTCTCTACAACCTCTTCTTTTCCTTTCAGTTCCTCAAGCGTCCTTTCCTCAAGATTAAGAATCTCCAAGGCACGCCTTTTTAATAAAATTCCTTCATCAGTGAGCGATATTTTCTTCCCGTTTCGAATAAATAATGTTATTCCCAGGTCCTCTTCAAATGCCGCCATTTGTCTGGATAGCGTTGGCTGGGTAATATGCAATTGTTCTGCTGCTTTTGTAAAGCTCTGTTCTTTTGCTACTGTTAAAAAATAGCGTAATAATCTTAATTCCATATCTTTATATTCCTACAAATTTTTCTTGTAACCATTCTATCATATTGCATCCCAGACATATCTGCACAAAATACCGTGGGTTATTTTCTAACCGCCTATGCCCTTCAGACTGTGATTTTACTGGCTTTTGGGCGAAGCTTTCAAAGAGTGCCGTGGCATATAAATAGTATTTTTATCATTGTTCTTATAACGCCTCTTCCTTTTCCACTATTATAGCTGATCGTACTTGGCCGCACTCCCTTTTGCCTTATCTACCGGATACTTTGCTTC
>ENA-OQHY01000026-OQHY01000026.1-human-gut-metagenome-genome-assembly--contig:-NODE-26-length-72928-cov-5.747696_pt1 | contig 72928 bp, 96 predicted proteins | sample MGYA00242570_ERZ504733 | MGnify/ENA primary metagenome ERZ504733 (study PRJEB26092, sample SAMD00036219) | human gut metagenome | host: Homo sapiens | study: EMG produced TPA metagenomics assembly of... | reverse complement strand
CGGAATTTTAACACCAATGGAAAAACACAAAATTACTTGCAAGCTGCATAAAACTGCCAGCAGATAATTTCTACTGGCAGGAAAAATTTATATTTTTTCAATTGTCTACTTGACGGGGAGCAGTTCAAACAGCCACCGTTTTGGATTTCAGATGATTTTGATATTTGTGAAAATGACTATCTTAAAAAGACAGAGTGGATGGATAAAGGGATTGATCCGGTAGGATTACATATTGGTATGCAGAAAATTTATCATCGATATAGGTTGCCAATGATTGTTACAGAGAATGGAATGGCCTATAGTGATAAAGTGGAAAAAGACGGAACGATTCATGATGAATATAGAATCGATTACCTCAAAAAACATATTGAGCAACTGAAAATTATGATTGATGAGGGAATACCGGTATTGGGATACTGTCCATGGAGTTTTATTGATGTTGTATCCAGTCATCAGGGATTTCAGAAGAGATATGGATTAGTATATGTGGATCGAACGGAAACAGATCCAAAACAGTGCGCAAGAATTAAGAAAGACAGTTTTTATTGGTATAAGGAAGTTATTAGAAATAATGGACTTACAAAAGAAAGTATAAGAGGAAAGCAAAATGGATAAAAATGAGCAGATGGCGAAAAGTATTTTAAAAGCTGTTGGTGGAACGGAAAATATAAAAGCAGCGACACATTGTATGACACGTCTCAGATTATCATTGAAAGATGATAAAATTCCAGTAGATGATGAGATAAAAAACATTGATGGAGTGATCGGAGTCAACAGAACAGAAACACAGTTTCAGATAATTATCGGGCCGAGTGTTGCAAAAGTGTATGAAGCTGTATGTAAGCAAGGAGAATTAAATTCAATTTCTGAAACAAGTGAAGCTGGAAAAGAAGAAAAAAATAAGAAAAAAATCTCATGGAAAACAGTTGGAAAGAGAATGTTAAATTATATGGCAGGATGCATGACACCCCTGATACCAGTTCTTTTGGCAGCAGGTCTTACCAATGCAATTAATGTCATTTGTGGTCCAGATATGCTTGGACTGTATACACAAGATAGCAATACGTATGTTTTACTACATTTTATTTATCAGGCAGGATTCTATTTTATGCCAATATTAATTGGATATAACGGCGCAAAAAATCTGGGTGCAGAACCAATGTTAGGAGCATATATGGGAGCTATTTTGATAGCACCGGAATTCATGAGTCTGATGGATGCAGGAAATGGATTTACAATTTTGGGTATTCCAGTGACGTTAACAGATTATAGTCAGACAGCAGTACCGGCAATGTTAAGCGTTTTTGTTATGAGCATGATATACAAATTTTTTAATAAATGGATGCCGGATGTTGTCACAACAATAGCCACTCCAATTTTGACAATATTGATTTCTACACCACTTGCCTTGAGTCTTATTGCTCCGCTGGGAGTTAACATTGGTAATTTAATCAGCAAAGGATTGTTACTGTTTAGCGAGAAGACAGGATTTATTGGACTTGGAGTTCTTGCAGCATTATGGGAATTTCTTGTTATGACGGGTATGCATCTGGCGCTTATGATGCCAATGCTTGCAAGTTTTTTCGAGACAGGACAGATGTCTGGAGCAGCATTATGCGGAACATTTGCGACATGGGCAGTATTTGGCGTTGCTTTGGGAGCAACACTCCGTTTAAAAGGGAAGAAAGAAAAAGGAGCAAGCTTTGGTTTCTTAGTTTCGGGAATTGTAGGTGGTATTACAGAGCCAACATTATATGGATTATGCTTTAACCATAAGAGATGTTTTGGAACAATGATTCTGGGGGCTTTTGTCGGGGGCGTTTATGCAAGTATTACCAGCGTTACTGTATATATAATGACAAATGCAAATTTCCTTTCTTTGCTTGGATTTGTTGGTGAATCCAAGATGAACATTATAAATGGAGTAGTGTCTTGTATTTTATCTATGCTTGTAGCAGCAGTATTTACGTATCTGTTTGGTTTTAGTAAAGAGGAATTAACTGAAAGTAAGTGAATCGCAGAAGAAAATAAACTATAAAAGAAAAAGAGCTCATTGTAACAAAAAATTATATATGTTAAAATGAAAAAAAATAAAAGGAGTAGCATATGAGTGATGTAAAAACAATGGGCTCTATTGCTGACAAATTACTTTCGTATGTGAACACAGCATTAGTTCATGATACAAATTATCAGATTGCTGCCTCAATGTTAAATCATTATGATAAATTAGAAAAAATGACTTTAAGTGAGATGGCAGAGTTATGTTTTGTATCAAAATCAGCGATTACAAGATACTGCCATTTTTTAGGCTTTAATGATTTCAGTGAATTTCGAGATGCACTGGAACAGAAATTTGATATGGGTGAGGATTATACAAAACAATTTCAGAAACAAATGCATGAAAATTCAAAAGAGGCGATCGAACGATACTGTCAAGACATTCATTCTAATATAAAAAAAGCATTCGATTCTCAAAACCAGGAAAAGTTACCGGAGATTATAAAGAGCTTGCAGGAGGCAAGAAGAATTGTTTTTCTTTCTCACCATTTTCTGTGCGATATTGGACATTATTTTCAAAGTAAAATGATGATGATGGGAAGTATGTAGAACAGTTTGTAGATTATGATATGCAGCTGGAGAGTGTACGTACTTTGGAAAAGGAAGATTTAGCAATTATATGTTCAATAGGAGGAAGCTATCCTGCACGATATGATGGAATCTGGAATGCGATGAAGTGCAGTAGATGTAGACAACTGGTCATTACGCAAAATGAGGGTAGCCCTTATTGGATAAAGCGGATTACATATTAAAATGTGGAGAATTTAATAGAAATGATGTTGGAAAATATGCAGCATTAGTTATTATGGATCTTCTTGTTATGAACTACTATACGAATGTATATATCAAATAGTTGTAACTGTTCAGAGCCAACCACCAAAATGCTTCGTATTTCGTTGGTGAGGCGTATCCGCCAAATAAAATTTCAAAAACAGTCTTAAAAATGCTTGCATTTTTAAGACTGTTTTTATTTAATTGCAAATGGAACAAACTCCGGTTCTTCGTTTTTGTGTTGTTTCCGGTATTCCAACGGTGACATTTTATAGGCAGAACGGAACACTCTGGAGAAATGATCAGCAGAATTATATCCAATCTGTTCTGCAATCTCACTGACCTTCATGGATGTGTTCAGAAGATAGTTCGTTGCATCGGCCAGACGAAGCTTCTTGATCAGTTGGGTAAAGGTGAGCCCGGTGTTCTGCTTGATCAGAGTGCAAAGATACGGTTCACTGTAATGGAAAAGTTCAGCAAGAGAAGATAATGTCAATGTCTGATAATTATGCTGGATATATTGTAGTACCAGTGAAAAGTCAGATCCCATTTCATGATTGTAGAACTGGATAGTCTGACTGTAGTTCCGTAATAAAGCAGAGAACATTAGGTAAACATAGCTGATACAACAGGTGTTACTGTACATATCCTTTTTGCTGCACTCAATCATCATATTGCGGATATATTTTTTTAATGTCCGGTTACTGTTAGTAAAAAATATCAGATAGTTCGCATGACCGTCTCCCTGCAGAATGGTACGGAAAAAGTAGGATAACAGATCTTTTCTGGACATCAGTGAGAAGAAAGTTGTCTCGAAAGTGCTCTTTCGTATACAGATTGTAAAAATTGTAGAATCATCATCAATGTAAAAATCGTGTTTAGAATTCGGAGCAATAATACATAATTCACCATCTTGCATGATATGTTCTTCTTCTTTAAAAATAAAGGTTCCTTTTCCTCTGGAAACATAATTGATTTCAAAATAATTATGTCGATGAAGATTCGGGCGAGTATATCTTGGATGACGGATGACAAATACATCTCTTGCATTTGGAATTAAATCAGCTTCTTCTACCGTAGGGGCAAGCGGAGCACCGTCATACAAAGTGAGGGATAGAGGAAGGGAATCGACAACCTTCTCAAACTCTTCATCACTCATAGAATCATAATCGTCTGTCAGATCGGGAGCGGGAATGGAATCGTAAAGAAACCCTTTGTTATATAAATATTCTGTCATTTCCGGAAACTGCAGGCGGTTCCCGGTGCGCTGGTAATAATCTTTCATATGCGCCTGAAACTCACCATAGGTCATATAATAAGCCATAAAATTCTCCTAAAATAAGCGTGGATTGTATAGAACAATAAAATTAGAAATCAACAATTCTTATTGTAGCAGATGGAAGAGATCTTTGACAAGAAATAACAGCATTATAATGATGAAAACAGAAAAATCAAGAAAAGGCATAGAGTATGAAAAAACGTCGGATTGATAACAAAATACTACATGGAAGAAAAAAGTTCTGTTCGATACAATGATATTGTAAAATAAGAATGACAAACGGAGGTTTGAGAAGATGTTCGATTATAAAGCAAATCCATTTTATTTAAATGATAATGAAATTAAATGGGTAGAAGATACTTATGAGGGAATGAGTCTGGAAGAAAAGCTGGGTCAGCTGTTCTGTCCAATTGTATTTACAAAAGATGAGAAAGAATTGAAAGAACTGGTGCAGGAGAAACATATCGGTGGAATGCTGTATAGAGAAGGACCAGGAGAAGAACTGCGTCAGGCACATAAAGTACTTCAGGATGCTGCAAAGATCCCGCTTCTGACAGCGTCAAATCTGGAGTACGGTGGAAATGGTTCTGCCATTGAGGGAACTTACTTCGGACGTGAGATGCTCGTAGCAGCTACACAGGATACAGAGAAAGCTTATCAGCTTGGTAAAGTAAGCTGCAGTGAAGGTGCGGCAGTTGGAGTAAACTGGTCTTTTGCGCCGGTTGTAGATCTGGATCAGAACTATCATAATCCAATCACAAATGTACGTACATTCGGAAACGACCAGCAGACGGTCATCAATATGGGAAAAGCTTACATTAAAGCAGCACAGGAAGAAGCGTTGCCACATCTGTAAAACATTTCCCGGGAGATGGTGTGGATGAGCGTGACCAGCATCTTCTGACAAGTGTGAACTCCTTAAGTTGTGAGGAATGGGATAAGACTTACGGTAAGATCTATGAAGAAATGATAGAAGCAGGTACTCTGACTGTGATGGCAGCACATATTGCAATGCCCGCATACGAAGAATACTTTGACAAGAAGCCATGTGAGAGAATCATTCCGGCAACATTATCCAAAAACCTGATGAAACATCTCCTCCGTGAAAAGCTTGGATTCAATGGGCTGATCACAACAGATGCGACACCAATGGTTGGATTCTGCAGCGCAGAGGAAAGAAAAAAGCCGTACCGCTTTGTATTGAAAATGGCTGTGATGTCATCCTGTTCAACAGAAATATGGAAGAAGATATGCAGTACATGGCAGACGGATACAAGAATAGAATTCTTTCTGATGAGAGACTCGAGGAAGCAGTAAAACGTATTCTTGCGACAAAAGCAGCGATGAAACTTCCGCAGAAAAAGGCAGAGGGAACCTTGGTTCCGGGATCGGAAGCACTTGATATTCTCAAATGTGAGAAGCATGATGCATGGGCAAAAGAATGTGCAGACCAGGGCGTGACTCTTGTAAAAGATACACAGAACCTGTTTCCGCTTAATTCGGAAAAACAGAAGAGAGTTCTCCTTGAAATCATGGGAGATTTCCCGTCAAATGAGCGTGTGACAGCATATTTTAAAGCAAAATTGGAAAAAGAGGGATTTGAAGTAACTGTCTACGAAAAAGAAGGATTTGAGGTTATGGAAGATACAGTAGAGAGCTTCAAGAGTCGCTACGATCTAGTATTATATCTTGCGAATATCGAGACAGCTTCCAATAAGACAGTATCCCGTCTGAACTGGCACACGATGTTCGGACTTGGCAACAACATGCCTTGGATGGTACACGAGCTTCCGGTTGCATTTGTAAGTATCGGAAATCCATATCACCTGCTCGATGCACCGATGGTGAAGACATACATTAACGGATATTGTAATTCAGAGTATGTCATGGATGCAGTTGTTGAGAAGATGATGGGAAGAAGTGAATTCAAAGGAAAATCACCAATCGATCCGTTCTGTGGAAAGATAGACCTGAAATTTTAAAATATTATTAAAACACTTTGTACTGAAAATCATGCACTGTGATATGAGAGGGTGGCTGATCATTAGTTGATCAGCCACCCTCTCAATTTGTCGTTATGATGAAATTATTCAAATTCATCTAATGACCAGGAATCTCTCCATTCAATTAATACCATTCCATCTTCTCTGAATTTTAGAGGAAGCCATACATAGTTAGCAATAGAAGTGTTTTGTACAACTTCTTCGCCCATTCTGCTGAAGTCAAATTCTTTCTTTTCATCTCCATAAATACATTCGAACATTTCACGATAAATAGAATATTCTTTATCCATATTATTAGGAAGCCAGCGATCAGCACAAGCAATGTAAAGATCTTTTTTACCTTCTACTTTAAATACACTGGAAATCTGACTATGAAAAGAAGTCTGACTCTTGTCATCAACATGTGGGTTGCCAAGTACCGTGTATGGTCCATGCCAGGTATCTGCGACTGCAATCTCAGAAGGATTTGGAAGATATCCGGTTGTACCGGATGTGAGCAGGTAATGTTTCCCTTTTCTATAAAAATGTGCAGTGGCTTCTCTGACATATGGTGGGTGTACACGTGGAAAATGTGTTGTGTAATAACCGGTAACATCGGTATAATCTTCGGTCAGATCAGCACAGATTGTTTCACTGTGTACACGTTCAAAGTAGTAGTAAGCTTTTCCATCAGGAGCTACGACCAAATCAAAATCTCCACCGTTCATTCCAAGTGGACGAAGTCCTTCTCTTACTTTAGTATAAGGACCTAAAATATGATCTGCGGTTAAAATAGTCTGACTTTGAATATCATAGGTGTTCATGACCTTTAGCCAGCATACATATTTTTTTGTCTGCTTATTATAGATAATATGCGGACGGTCGACACATTTTGTAGGATGTAAAGAAGAGTTTATATCATCTGGTTCGGGAGGAATGATAATTCCACAATCCTCCCAATTATATAAATCTGTTGATTTATAGCATTTTACTCCCCAATGCCAAATTCCATTCTTTCCGTCAGTTTTTTCTTTGTTTTCTCCATACCAATAATAAATGCCATCAACATATATGACAGAACCGCCATGCGCCTGGATTCTTTTTCCTTCGGTATCAAGCCAGGTCTGTCCTGGATAAAATGCTTTATTTCCCATTATAATCTCCTTAAATTTCTTGCTTTCTATTACGTAATTCCTGAATGATAGATGGATATTCTTTTCAAGTTTATAAAAACTTAAAATAATTGCACTAAAAATATTTAAAACAACAGGTAAAACAACGTATACAATTGTAATACCAGTCAAAGCAGAGGATGACTGTGCCTGAACTGCTCCATTGTAGCCGGATAGCTGTAAAATCCATCCACAGATAGCTGTTCCAAGTGCAGTACCACATTTAGAACCGAAACTGTTAGCTGACATGATCATCCCTTCTTGACGATGTCCATTTTTCCATTCACCATATTCTACTGTGTTACAGAGAAGTGGATAAGAACACCACTGTGTACTGCAACCAAGAGAAAAAATAATGGAACCAATGTAAATTGCAGTTAATGATGAACTTCCTCCGAATCCAACAACCACACGTCCTAAAGACATAATCAGAACTCCGGCAACCAGACCATTTTTCATACCTATTTTTGCAACAAGTGGCTTAGAGAGTGGAATCAGAAAAAGCATTGGCATTGAGAGAATCATTCCAACAATAGCAACAGCCTGTGGTTTTCCACATACATATGCTAAATAGTAGTACATAGACCCCATGTTGAGTGCAATGACAGCACAGGAAATAATACCGTTAATAGTAAGAATCCACCAATATTTATTCTGTATGACGTATTTTAAATTTTCTCTGAAACTTAATTTTTCAGAATACTGATTATTCGTTCCTGCCTGGACAACTCGTTCTGTTGTATTTTTGTAACAAAACAGGTAGACAACCAGTGCAATCGCAGCGTAAGTACTGACTACAATGAGCCAGCTCTTCTTTGTGTTTCCGGCAGCTTCAATAAAAATCATTGTAAATGAATTTACAATAGTAGAAGCAATCGTTGAGAAAACGGAACGAAGGACGCCGGTCATTTCACGGTCTTTTTCATTCTGTGTAATCAAGGCTTGGAGAGAGTTGTAAGGTATCACAATCATTGTGTAAATCGTACAGAACAGATTGTAAGTGATAAATACATAAATTGCCTGAGCTACAGTACTTGTGAAATTCGGAACGGCAAAGAGTATGATAGCTGATAGAGCATAAGGAATCACCATTCGTTTGATCCACGGTCTTGCTTTAGCTCCAGGTTTGGCAAATTTTTCTTCAATATGCCCCATCATAATATCAGATACAGCATCAAAAAATTTGGAAATCAACATGATAGTTCCGACGATTGCTGCATTAACATGTGCATAATTAGTGTAGTAAACTAAGAGATAGGCACTTGTTACTGCAAATAATAAATTTGTTCCCAGTTCTCCGCCTGAAAAGGAAATCGTCTCTTTCCAACTCAAACGGTTTGTCTTTGTTTCTTTCATTTCTTTAGCTCCTTTTTTATTTTATGAGCATTATGTTAGCAGTATTGGAAGAAAATGACCTTGTAAAAAAATAACATGTATTTTCTTAATTTCGACATTTTTTAACATAAGAAAAAAAATAAATCTTTAATTTACATACTATTATAACAAAAACCGTATAATTTTTGTTTACAAGAAAAAGTTTCTATCATATAATCGAATTCGATAAAGGAGGTAGTGTGGATGAATTTTTATATTACAATTGGAGATATTCAGAATCGAATTGCGGAGTTTCATCAGAACAATGATATGACACCTGACTTTCCTGAAATTTTGAGGAGTCTGTATAAAGATCATAAATATAAAGCAGAGACACCGGAACTTCCAGAATTGGGAAGAATCGCACAGTTAAGTGACGAAGAGTTTCTGAAAGAGATTCGCAAGCTTTATATTAAATTTCCAGATAAAATTATTACGGCTTCTCAGACGTTTGATGTGGTTCCAGTGTCATCTAATATGACAGTAATCAATCAATTTTGGGGAACGTCTAATTTTGTACATATTCATGATTGCTTTGAGATAGATTATGTATTTAAGGGAAGGTGTGAATTTAGTTTTTTAGATGAAAAAAGAATGCTGCAAGAGGGAGATTTTTGTATTATTTCTCCCTATATAAGTCATAATATAGTTCTTCAGTCAAAAGAGGCACAAGTATTTCCGGTTCTGATCAAAGAAAAGGTGTTTAATAAGATGTTTTTTCCGCTTCTTCCAGAAGATAATATTTTATCAGAATTTTTCAAGCAGATTTTGGACAAAGAAAGTGAACCGAATTACCTTTTGTTTCAAACGAAGGATTCACTTGAAATTAAAGATTACATGAAACGATTATTCCTGGAAAATTTTTATTATGATAAATATACAGATCAAAATCTTGCACATTGGCTGCATCTGCTTTTTTCATGCATCTTGAGAAATTATAAGCCTATAGTCAGTTTTCAAGTTATCAATCAGGAATCGATTATGCACCAATTTTGAGATATATTCAAAATCATTATACCACAGTTACTTTGCAGCGGTTATCGGAAGTGTTTCACTATTCAATACCATATTTATCGAAAGTTATCAAAGAGTATTCGGACAAAAATTTTATTACACTTGTAAGAGAAATAAAAATGAGAGAGTCTGTTCGGTATTTGCTTGATACAGAGCTTTCAATGGAAGAAATATCAGAAAAAATAGGATACAATAGTGAAGACCATTTTTATCGCGTGTTCACTGCTTATCATGGAATTTCTCCTTTGAAATATCGAAAAAAATATCAAGAGTAGAAGAAAAATAACGAAAAAACGTGAATTACACAAATAAATATGCGAAAATATGTCGGATAGATAGCAAAATACTACATAGCGAAAAAAATCAGAAGCACATATAATAAATCATAAGTATAAGGATGTTAGGGGAATTTTGCTCCTAAATATCAGATAACAGGAGGAAAAATAATTTGAAGATTACAAATGTAAGAATCAATGGAATTGAGAACCCGGTTGGATTTGCATATGATTATCTGCTTTGTTCATGGAATGTGGAAGAAGCAAAGGGAAAGAAACAGACTAACGCAATAATCGAAGTCAGTGACTCAGAAGATTTCACAGATATTTTATATAAAAAAGAAGCTGCAGACCTGAAACAGAATGGTGAGAAGCTGGAAGTGGAATTAAAACCACGTACAACTTACTACTATCGGATAACTGTTTTCACAGATGGAGGAGAATGCGCAACAAGTGAAACTGCTCTGTTTGAGACAGGAAAGATGGAGGAACCGTGGATTGGAAAATGGATTTCACCAGCGAAAGAAGATACCTTTCATCCTGTATTAGAGAAGACATTTGCAATAGAAAAAGCAGTCAAGCGTGCAAGACTGTACCTGACAGGTGTAGGTATGTTCGAAACATATCTGGATGGAAAGAAATTAGGAGAGGAATATCTTGCACCATATATTAACGATTATGAATCAGGAATTCAGGTCTTGACATTTCCAATAGAAAAATCGTTGGAAGAAGAAAAAGAATACACACTTTCCATTCTGCTTGGAAAAGGATGGTACATGGGTACTTTCGGTCTTGGAATGAAAGACAAGAATTTCGGAGACAGAATGGCGGCGATCGGTGAACTCCATCTGGAATATGAGGATGGAACAGTGGAAGTTGTTGCAACGAATGACAGTTGGGAATACTATGGATCCGATATCGAAGATTCGGGAATTTATCTTGGAGAGATTCTGAATCATCAGCTCTGGGATGGAAAAGAAAATGCAAAGAAACAGGTTGAAGTATTAGAAAATCTGGAAGAACAGGATGGAACAAGAAACCTTTCAGTAGAAAAATTGCAGGATCGTCTGAGCCTTCCGGTGATTGAGAAAGAGACAGTCCAGGTAAAGAAAATCATCTATACACCGGCAGAAGAAATTGTACTGGATATGGGACAGAACTTTGCGGGATTTGTTGAGTTTAAAGCAAACTTCCCGAAAGGAACGAAGATTATTCTTGATTTTGGCGAAATCTTACAGCAGGGAAATTTCTATAATAAAAATTACCGTGATGCAAAATCACAGTTTGTCTATATTTCTGATGGAAGAGAAGAGATTGTCCGTCCACACTTTACGTTCTTTGGATTCCGCTATGTCCGTGTGACAGGCTGGCCGGGAGAACTGGAGAAAGAGAATTTCGTTGGAAAAGTGATTTATTCTGATCTTCGCAGGACAGGTCTGATTGAAACTTCAAATGAGAAAATCAACCGCCTCTATCAGAATACAGTCTGGGGAGAAAAGTCAAACTTTATTGATATGCCGACAGACTGTCCACAGAGAAGTGAACGTCTTGGATGGACAGGAGATGCTCAGGTATTTGCCCCGACAGCAAGTTATCATATGGACACAAGGGCATTCTTCCATAAATTCGCAAAAGATCTTCGGGATGAGCAGAAGATGTTAGACGGCGGTATGCCGAACTTCCTGCCGAATATCGGGCATACAGAGAAAGCCGGAAGTGTATGGGGAGATATTGCAACATTTTTACCAAATACACTGTATACTTATTATGGAAATACGGAAGAGATGGAATATTGTTATCCACTGATGAAAGACTGGGTAGACTTTATCGACCGTGGAGATGCGGCAAGAGGAGAGAAGACTTATCTCTTTGATTTCCTTGATACATTCGGCGACTGGCTTGCATTGGACGGACCGACACCGACAAGCTTTAAAGGAAGCACAAACGATACATTTGTTTCTTCTGTTTACTATTACCGTTCAGCACAGATCGTACGTCAGATGGCAGAACGTCTGAATAAGGCAGAGGATGCAGCTCATTACCTGGAGTTGGAAGAGAAAATCAAAGAAGCCGTATTAAATGAATTCTTTACACCTTCAGGAAGACTTGCAATCGATACGCAGGCAGCTTATGTGATTGCATTGAAGTTCCAGGTATATCGTGATCGCAGCCGTATTGTAGAGCAATTTAAAGGAAGATTAAAACAGGATATGTATCAGATCAAGTGCGGATTCGTTGGCGCACCGCTTCTCTGTACCGTACTTGCAGAGGCAGGGGAGTATGAACTTGCTTATGATTTCCTGTTAAAAGAAGGATTCCCGAGCTGGCTTTATAGTGTGAATTTAGGAGCAACGACGGTATGGGAGCGCTGGAATTCTGTGATGCCGGATGGTACGATCAGTGATACCGGAATGAATTCATTGAACCATTATGCATATGGTTCGGTTATGGAATTTGTTTATGCTTATGCAGCAGGAATCAGACCGGCAGAGGAAGGATTCCGAAAAGCTGTGATCGCACCACATCCGGATGTCCGTATTCCTGAAATCGCATGTAGCTATGATTCAGTCAGCGGACGTTATGTATGCAACTGGAAGATTGAGAAAGACGGAAAATTCCGTGTCCATATTGAAATACCGTTTAACTGTGAAGCAGAAGTAAAGTTGCCGGGATATGAAAAAGAAGTGATGACACTGGCAGCAGGAAATTATGACTTCATATATCAGCCGGAAAAGGATCTGAGGAAACCTTATGGAAGACATACAACTCTTGCAAGAATTGCAAAAAACGGACAGGCAATGGGAATTCTTGGAAAATATACACCGGCACTTGCAGGAATCGCAGCATCCGGGGATCCTGAGATGGGATCTAATTCATTAGAAGAACTGTCACATATAGGATTTCTTCCATTTGATCCGGCTGCACTTGAGACGGCAATTGGGGAGATATCTGATCTTACGGTTGAAGTATAATTATTGCGTAACTCCCACAAAGCTGGATGAATTAAATAACAAATAGAAAATATAAAAAAATGCCGGATTTTTCTAAAGAACCTACATGGAGAAGTTATATACAGTACATTAAAATAGAGTTATAAGAACTGAAAATGTGCAGTGTATGATTTTAAATGAAGGAGATAAAGAAAATGAAGGCATTTATTTTTGACCTTGACGGGGTAATCGTATTTACAGATAAATTCCATTATCAGGCATGGAAGAAGATGGCAGATGAGATGGGAATCTACTTTGATGAGAAGATCAATAACAGACTCCGTGGAGTAAGCCGTGCAGACAGCCTGGAGATTATTCTTGAAAGATACGAGGGAGAACCACTTTCAGCAGAAAAGAAAGCAGAGCTGATGGAAGAGAAGAACAATACTTATAGAGAACTTCTCAAGACAATGACAAGAGATGATGTAACAGATCAGGTGCGCAATACATTGAAAAAGCTCCACAAGGCAGGGTTCAAGCTGGCACTTGGTTCTTCCAGTAAAAATGCAAAATTTATTCTTGAGAAAGTAGAATTGCTAGATACATTTGATGAAATTTCAGATGGAAACAATATCACACATTCCAAACCACATCCGGAAGTATTCCTGAAAGCAGCAGAATTTCTTGGAGAAAAACCGGAAGACTGTGTTGTTGTAGAGGATGCTTATGCAGGAATTGATGCAGCAAAGGCAGCAGGCATGGAGCAGTTGGTATCGGAGATGCAGCAGGATATGAAAAATCAGACTATAAGATCCAGAACTTTGAAGAACTGTTAAAAATTGCAGGAATTGAGTAATGCAAGTTCCTGTGATGTGAGAATATCATCCAGATATTGAGACTATAATTGCCATTTCCAGAAGTAAAGATCTTGTAAACTGGGAAAGCTTGAAAGGTGTTGCGACAAAGCCGCAGCAGGCAGATTTAAGAACATCAAAGTCTAACGAAGGAATCTTTGCTGTTTGTATCAGATAGCTTCTAAAGAATTAAACGAGGAAGAGCTGGAACGGGTAGACGGCGGATTTACCAGAGATGCGTGGTGCTGGAGTTCCTACCATTGTCTTGTAGCATGGAAACACGATGATACAGGGGACAAAGAGGCTGTATGTTTTTCAGATTTTTGGTGTGCATTTATTTATAATCAGATGCATTAAAGAAAAAATCCCTATACAGCTTGCAGTTTTAAAGCAGATTCGCTACAATATCACTAGAGTGCATCTGTAAAAGCGAATTATCTTATTGCTTTTACAGAAAACCTGAGAAAAAGAAAAGAGGAATTAAACATGACAAATCCAGTAGTTACATTCGAAATGGAAAATGGCGATATCATGAAAGCAGAACTGTATCCGGAAGTAGCACCGAATACAGTGAACAACTTTGTGTCACTTGTAAAGAAAGGCTTCTATGACGGAGTGATCTTTCACCGCGTGATCAGCGGGTTCATGATCCAGGGCGGAGATCCGAACGGAACAGGAATGGGTGGCCCGGGATACTCAATCAAAGGTGAGTTCGCACAGAATGGTGTAGAGAACAACCTTGTACATGATGCAGGAGTTCTTTCCATGGCGCGTGCAATGCACCCGGATTCAGCAGGAAGCCAGTTCTTCATTATGCATAAGAAAGCACCACATCTTGACGGAGCTTATGCTGCATTTGGTAAGATTACAGAAGGAATGGATGTAGTGAATAAGATTGCTGAGACAGCAACAGACTACAGTGATCGTCCGCTGGAGAAACAGGTAATGAAGAAAGTTACTGTTGAGACATTTGGAGAGGATTATCCGGAGCCGGAAACAGTATAGTTCATAAAAACTTTATACTTTTAACGAAATTATTAGCACTCTTTTGAAAGGAGTGCTAATTTTCTATTGACTTTTAAATTTTGCTGTACTAGAATGTCCATTAGGCAGGCAAATATACTATCGATATCAGCGAAAAAGCTGATTGACAGCCGATATTAAAAGAAACGTAACTGAGCAGTTACGGATAGATTATAAATAAAAAGGAGTGCAGTAAAATGGCAGTTAAAAAAGGTACTTTATCAATTGACAGCGAAAACATTTTTCCTATTATCAAGAAATGGGTTTATTCCGATCATGATATCTTTGTCCGTGAACTCGTATCCAACGGATGCGACGCGATCACAAAGCTGAAAAAGCTGGATATGATGGGAGAATATGAGCTTCCGGAAGGATACAAACCGAAGATTGAAGTAATTGTCAATCCAGAAGAGAAGACAATGAAGTTTATCGATAACGGACTTGGTATGACAGCAGAAGAAGTAGAGGAGTATATCACTCAGATCGCATTTTCAGGTGCGACACAGTTTCTTGAGAAATATAAAGACAAGACAACAGAAGATGATATGATTGGACACTTCGGTCTTGGATTCTACTCAGCATTCATGGTAGCAGACGAAGTTCAGATTGATACTCTTTCCTATAAAGAAGGTGCGAAACCGGTACACTGGGCAAGTGAAGGCGGCACTGAGTATGAGATGCAGGAAGGAAATAAGACAACAGTCGGAACAGAGATCACACTGTATCTGAATGAGGACAGCCTTGAGTTTGCAAATGAATACCGTGCAAGAGAAGTGCTTGAGAGATATTGCTCTTTCATGCCAACAGAGATCTTCCTTTCCAAGGCAAATGCAGAGCCTGAGTATGACACAATCGATGAGGATGATGTTCTTGATACAGATACTGTTGTGGAGCACATCACAGAAGAGCCAAAGGAAGGCGAAGAGGGCGAACCGAAGAAAAAAGCAAAAATTGTAAGACGTCCGGTATCTATCAGTGATACACATCCGCTTTGGACAAAGAACCCAAGTGAGTGTACAAAGGATGATTATATTGACTTTTACCGCAAGGTGTTCATGGATTACAAAGAGCCACTGTTCTGGATCCACCTGAACATGGATTATCCGTTTAACTTAAAGGGAATCCTTTACTTCCCGAAGATCAATACAGAGTATGATTCCATCGAAGGAAAGATTAAACTTTACAATAACCAGGTATTTATCGCAGATAATATTAAAGAAGTAATCCCAGAGTTCCTTATGGTACTTAAGGGAGTGATTGACTGTCCGGATCTGCCGTTGAACGTATCACGTAGTGCACTGCAGAACGACGGATTTGTAAATAAAGTTGCTGATTACATTTCTAAGAAGGTTGCTGACAAGCTGAACGGAATGTTCAAGACAGACCGTGAGAATTATGAGAAATACTGGGACGATATCAGCCCATTTATCAAATTCGGTTGCCTGAAGGATGAGAAATTTGGTGAGAAGATGAAGAATTCTATGCTTTACAAGAATCTTGATCACAAATATATGACTCTCGAAGATATCATCAAAGAAGCCAAAGGCGAAGATGCTGACGTAGACAAGGTAGAAGAAACTAAGGCAGAAGAAACAAAAACAGATGCAGAAGAGTCTAAGGACGCAGATGCGAAGGAAGAAGAGAAAACAAGAATCTTCTATGTAACAGATGAAGTGCAGCAGAGCCAGTACATCAACATGTTCAAGGCCCAGGGACAGGATGCGATCATTCTGACACATAACATTGATTCTGCATTTATCACATACCTTGAGCAGAAACATCAGGAAGTTCAGTCTTGAGAATTGATGCAGATGTACATGATTCTCTGAAGGATGAAGTTGCAGAAGATGAGAAGGAAGAATTCCAGAAGACAACAGACAGCCTTGTTGAAATCTTCCGCAAAGAGCTTGGCAATGAGAAGCTTGATGTTAAAGTTGAAAAGCTCAAAGATGAGAATGTAGCATCTATGGCAGTTCTTTCTGAGGAAAACAGAAGAATGCAGGAGATGATGAAGATGTATGGTATGGGCGGCATGGATGCATCCATGTTCGGAAGCCAGGCAACACTGGTTCTTAACGCCAACCATCCGCTGGTTCAGTTCCTTGTAGCGAATAAGGACAGCAAGAACGTGTCAATCATCTGCAAACAGCTGTATGATCTTGCAATGCTTGCTCATAAGCCATTAAGTCCGGAAGAGATGACAGCATTCGTTAAGAGAAGCAATGATATCATGATGCTTCTGACAAAATAATAAAGTAAAATGATGAGAAACATGTTCCATGAGTTTCTCATCATTGGCAGTAATAAGTTCAGCCGCTTCACGATCATTTGACCGTGAGGCGGCTGTTATTATGTGCGCCTTGCGGCACACATTGCTAATGGATTTTTAAATTTACATCAACTCAAATGCAATCTCTTTTTAAAAAAGAACTTCTTTACCATCTCATCCCATTCGCGTTCCAGGGTCTTATCCATCATAAAACTCTTGAAGGAAGTTCCTGTCACGCAGGTGAGATGAGTTCCATCGTAACGTATATTCAAATACAGTCCCTGCACGTCAGCAGGATTAAGTCCCAGTTCTTTCTGTTCAATCAGACGGGAAATATTCTTTGAATTCAGGCTGAAGACAAAATGAAAACCGAGCGGTGTTTTCTTTCCCTTAATTAAGGAAAAACAAAATTCACGCAAATTTTTCCAAAGGGAATATTCTGGAAGCTCTTCTTCGGAATCAAAGAAATCTTTCTGCATATACCCGTCAATCCGAAAGGTATTAAACGTAATAATCTCTCCTTCAATAAAAGAGAAATTGTCAAACGTCTCTTTCAACAGAAGGTGAGACATGAAGTTTTTTACATTTGTTAAAGTCAGCGAAATCATAGAAATAATACCTCCACAGCTGTTTGAGTTCTTAATCGTCTACCTATCATTGTACTAAAAGGAATGGTGAGATACAAGCGCAGATTTGTTGACTTTTATTGCTAAAAAATGTACTATTAAAACAGTATGGGATTCTATACAGTATATAAAAAACAGAAAGAATATAGATATATGAAGAAAACAATAAAAAGAAAGCAAAAACTGGGAATCCGGATCGGGGTCGGATGTGCGCTGGTCATTACAGTGATACTCCTGGCAGTGCAGGGTGTTAGCAATCTGACAAAGAAGCCAGTCGACACCAGTGAAGGAATTGCATATATAAAAGGCAAAGAATCTGCAGATGCGAAGACGATTGAGCAGAAGATTAATCAGTTGGAAAAGAAAGATGGAACAGGAGATTCATCCGATACAAGAAGCATGAAGGAACGCTTTTCCGGTGCTGTTGTGATGGGCGATTCCATTGCAGCGAGCTTTACAGAGTATGATGTATTGAATACATCAAGTGTTGTTGCGAAAATTGGAATTCATTTCAGCGAACTGGATGATCAGATCGAACAGGCAAAACAACTGGATCCGCAGATTATTTTTCTGGCATATGGGATGAATGATGTGACTAAGACAAACGGAGATGTAGACAAGTTTATCAAGGATTATTCAGATGTGATTAAGAAGATTCAGAAGGCTATGCCGGATGCGCACATTTTTGTGAATGCTGTTTTTCCGGTGCAGGAAAGTGCGGTAGAGAAGGAGCCGGCACTTGCAAATATCGCAGATTACAATGAAAAACTAGAAGCGATGTGTGAAAAGAAGCAGATCGGATACATTGATAATTCAGATATTATAGAAGATGAGTATTATGAAGAGGATGGAATTCATTTTAAAGCGAATTTCTATCCAATCTGGGCAGAAAAGATGGCGGAGGTGGCAACGCTATGACAGAGAAAAGACAGCAAATGATCTCTGCGATGAAATATATACTTTTAGTAATTATCGTGGGATATCTTGTGATATTGATGCTATATGCAAGTGGAAGTAAGCGGACTTTTTCAGAAGTATCAAAGGCTCTGAGCAGTGTATTGGACAGTAAAGAACTTGTGCAGATGGATGACCAGATGCTTAAGAGAAATTATGGACTGAACAGTGCAGATTACAAGGGTGTTTTGTATTATTCTTCTCCGTCCAGTATTTCAGCAGCGGAAGTTCTGGTGATACAGGTGAAAAATGATGCACAGATAGAAAATGTGACAAATGCGATCGCACAGAGAAAAGCACAGCGAATAGAAGATTTTGATTCTTACCTGCCGGAACAGGTGAAGCTTTTAGAGGACTCACAGGAAAGTATTCGTGGAAGATATATCTTTTTTGTAGTATCTTCGAAAGCTTCTGAATATCGCAGCGCATTTGACAAGAGTCTGTAGAAGGGGGAGCAGATGTTATTTAGTAGTATTACATTTTTGTTTTTATTTCTGCCGATCATGCTGGCAGTTTATTATATTGCACCGCCGCAATGGAAGAATCTCCTGCTGCTTGCAGGCAGTCTGATCTTCTATGCCTGGGGTGAACCGGTTTATATCATTCTGATGATACTCAGTATTTTGTTAAACTATTTTTGCGGAATGGATATTGAGAATAAGAGTGAGAATGAGGCGAAAGCAAAGCGGTCACTGGTCTTTGCAATAACAGTAAATATTGTGCTGCTTGTGTTCTTTAAATATTTTGGATTTTTTGGTAGAAAGTACGAATACGTTGTTCGGAATCAGTATTCCATACAGGGAACTGGCATTACCGATCGGAATTTCTTTTTACACATTTCAGGAAATTTCCTATATTGTAGATGTATATCGAGGCAAGGTAAAAGCACAGCAGAGTCTGGTGAAGTATGCGCTGTATGTATCCATGTTTCCGCAGCTGGTTGCCGGACCAATCGTCTGTTATGGAGATATTGAGAAGCAGCTTACCGCAAGGAAAATCTCCGGAAGAAAGTTGGGACAGGGCGCGATGCTCTTTATTATTGGACTTTCGAAGAAAGCAGTGCTTGCAAATACGCTGGGAAAGATTTTTGAAGAAATCTCATCGACATCAGCAAGTAACCTGACAGTCTGATGGCATGGCTTGGATGTATTACTTATGCATTCCAGATTTATTTTGATTTCAGCGGCTATTCAGATATGGCAATCGGACTTGGAAGAATGTTCGGTTTTGAGTTTAAGAAGAACTTTGATGTGCCGTATATTTCTAAAAGTATTACAGAATTCTGGCGCAGATGGCATATTTCTTTGAGCTCCTGGTTCCGTGAATACGTATATATTCCGCTTGGTGGAAATCATGTGACGATTTCAAGAAATATTGTAAACCTTTTGATTGTCTGGATGCTGACCGGAATGTGGCACGGAGCTGCATGGAATTTTATTGTATGGGGAATCTATTATGGAGTAGTTCTCGTACTGGAGAAATATGTCTGGGGGGCAATTGTGGATCGGTGGCCGAGTGTATTGCAGCATATTTATGCATTAGTTCTGGTGCTGGTTGGCTGGGTATTTTTCTTTAGTCCAAGCCTTGGAGCAGCACTTCGTTACCTTTTTGCAATGGTTGGTGGCGGAGCAGGATTTGCCAGTAAAGAAGTATTCTTTGTGATCCTGACACACTGGCTGTTCTACTTGCTGGCAGTAATTGGATCAACAACAATTGGATCAAGGCTACTTCGTGCAATTTTGAATGTGTCTGAGAATCATACAGTACGGACTGTAATTACGCTGATTGTTTTCTTTGGAATGCTGGCAATATCAGTTGCTTATCTGATCGCAGATACGTACAATCCGTTTTTGTACTTTAGATTCTAGAGAGTTATAGAAAACAGTGAACGACAACAATTAAGGTGAAAAGATGAAGAAAGATAGACAGAGAAAAGTACAGGAGCAATTGGTTGGTATTATATTTATTCTGATCTTGTTTCTATTTCTTATTATAAATATTATAGTGCCTAACAAAGAAAAATCAGTGCAGGAGAACCGTATGCTTGCAACGAAGCCAAAGTTTCGTCTGAGCAGTCTGATAAGCGGAGATTATGATGAGAAATTTGAAGCTTATATGGATGATCAGTTTGTTGGAAGAGATATGTGGAGAAAGCTGAAAGTTACGGTAGACCGGATTTGTGGAAGTCGTCTGGAAAATGGTGTCTACATCGGCAGGAATGGACAGCTGTTAGAGCAGATTGAAGTTGCGGACGAGAATCATCTTGCTGCAAATATCAAGGCAATCAAATCATTTTCAGAGAGCCAGAAAAAGATTCCGGTTCGTATGATGCTTGTTCCGGATGCAGCAAATGTGCTGAATCATTCACTTCCAGCATTGGCAAAGCCGGAAGATCAGACGCAGATGTTCAGCATGGTGCGAAAGGATCTTGGAGATAGCGTTGAGTGGATTGACGTGTCAACGGAATTGAATAAACATAAGACAGAGAAGATTTATTACAAAACGGATCATCACTGGACGACACTTGGTGCATTTTATGCATTTCAGGCGACGGCACCATCCCTTGGGATTGAAGGAGACTTTCAGGAAAATATGTTTCCCACGCAGTTTCTAGCAGTTTCAACGGAATGTTGGCGTCAAAAAGCGGAGTGAATCTGGGAGAGAAGGAACAGATTGATATTTATGTGCCGACAGAAGAAGATACAGACTTGATCATAGATTATGTGGATGAAGGAAAGCGTTCCACATCCTTATATGATTCTTCTAAATTAAAGGAGAAAGATCAATATACGGTATTTCTTGGAGGAAATTCATCCTTGCTTGATATCCGTACAGTTTCTACAAGCACAAAGCGTCTTCTTCTTGTGAAAGATTCCTTTGCGAATTCATTTATACCGTTCCTGACACCGTACTACAGAGAAATCGTAGTTGTGGATCCGAGATATTACAGCGGAACGATCAATGATCTTATGGATTCCTACAGAATCTCAGAGGTTCTGTTTTTATACAGCGGAAATACATTTTTCAAAGACAATAATATAAGTGGAGTGTTTGCAGTTGAGTAATCGAATCAAAGAAGAATTTTTACAGAAGAGTGAGCCGGTAAGGCTGAATAAATATTTGAGCGAGGCGGGCGTGTGTTCCAGAAGGGAGGCAGACCGCCTCATTGAGACTGGACGCGTGACAGTTGATGGACAGCGTGCACAGACCGGTATGCGTATCGTGCCGGGGCAGGTCGTGAAAGTTGGAAATAAAGTTGTCTCAAAACAGGACGAGATGATCGTGCTGGCAGTAAATAAACCGCGTGGAATCGTTTGTACAGAAGAACGCAGAGAAAGGGACAGTATCGTACGTTTCCTGAATTATCCGGTGCGCGTGACTTATATTGGACGACTCGATAAGGATTCTCATGGACTGTTGTTGATGACAAATAATGGTGATATCATCAACAAAATGATGCGTGCAGCCAAACAAACATGAGAAAGAGTATAAAGTAACTGTTGATAAAGAAATTACGGAAGATTTCTTAAAGAAAATGGCAGCAGGAGTTCCGATCCTTGATACTGTGACCCGTCCGTGTACTGTGAAAAAGATTGGTAAATATACATTTTACATTATCCTGACACAGGGGTTAAACCGTCAGATTCGCAGAATGTGTGAAGCTCTCGGATATGAAGTGAAGGATCTTTTACGCGTCCGTGTGATGAACATTACATTGGATGGATTGAAGGATGGCCAGTATAGAAAACTGACAGATCAGGAATTGAACGAATTATATGATCAGCTGAAAGATTCTTCTGTATTGCCCGGAGGAAAATATCAGGAACAGTGGGCAGCAGCACAAGATAATAGAACGAGACATGGGAAAGGGAAGAAACGATGATAGATGATCAGAAAGAAATGAATCACATGCGAGAGCTGGTAGAACTTCTAAACAGAGCGAGACGTTCGTATGAGCAGGAAAACACAGAAATCATGAGCAACTACGAGTATGATAAGCTCTATGATGAACTGCTGGAATTAGAAGAAAAGCTTGGTACAAGAATGGCGAACAGTCCGACGGTAAATGTTGGATATGAAGTGCTCAGTGAGCTTCCAAAAGAACGTCATGAGAGTCCAATGCTTTCTCTGGACAAAACGAAAGATGTAGAAAGGCTGAAGGAATTCCTAGGCGGCCAAAAAGCATTGATCTCCTGGAAACTGGATGGACTTACGGTTGTTCTGACTTATCAGAACGGAGAACTTGCGAAGGCAGTCACAAGAGGAAACGGAGTGATCGGCGAGGTCATTACAAACAATGCGAAAGTATTTAAGAATGTACCGCTTAAGATTCCATATCAGGGAGAACTTGTACTGCGAGGAGAGGCGGTTATTTCCTATAAAGATTTCGAGAAGATCAATGATGAGATAGAAGATGTAGATGCGAAATATAAGAATCCACGAAATCTTTGCAGCGGTTCTGTCCGTCAGCTGAACAACGAGATCACTGCGAAGAGAAATGTAAGATTCTATGCATTTACACTTGTGCGTGCAGAAGGTGTGGATTTTGAAAACTCCAGAAAATATCAGATGCAGTGGCTTGAAAAGCAGGGATTTGATGTCGTAGAGAATCATGAAGTGACAAGTGAGACAATCGAAGAGGAAGTGGCATGGTTTGCCCGTGAGATTGAGCACAATGAAGTTCCGTCTGACGGACTTGTGCTTGTGTACGATGATATTGCTTACGGACAGTCCCTTGGAACAACAGCAAAGTTCCCAAGAGATTCCTTTGCATTTAAATGGGCAGATGAGATCCGAAATACGAAACTGCTTGAGATTGAGTGGAGCCCGTCACGAACAGGTCTGATCAATCCGGTGGCGGTCTTTGAGCCGGTAGAGCTTGAAGGAACGACGGTCAGCCGTGCAAGTGTTCATAATATCAGCATTATGGAAGAACTTGAACTTGGCATTGGAGATGAGATTCAGGTGTACAAAGCGAACATGATCATTCCGCAGATTGCAGAGAATCTGACGAGAAGCGGAGTGAAAGATATCCCGAAAGTCTGTCCGGTTTGTGGCGGCGCGACAAAGATTTCCATGGAAAATGAGACGAAGACGCTGTATTGTACCAATCCGAAATGTCAGGCAAAGCATGTGAAGTCATTTGCACTTTTTGTGAGCAGAGATGCGATGAATATAGAAGGTCTTTCAGAGGCAACACTGGAGAAATTTATTTTTCACGGCTATGTGAAAGACTTTACAGATCTCTTCCACCTAGATGACTACAGAGATGAGATTATGACAATGGATGGTTTTGGCGAAAAATCTTTCCTGAAACTTCAGAACAGTATTGAAAAGGCAAGAAAGACAACACTTGCAAGACTGGTTTACGGTCTTGGAATTCCGGGGATCGGAAGTGCAAATGCTAAAGTGATCTGCCGTGCACTTGGAAATGATCCGCAGCGCGTGCTTCAGGCAGAAGAGGCAGAACTTGTCGAGATCCAGGGTGTCGGAGCAGTCATGGCGAAAAGCTATGTAGATTATTTTAAAGAGGAAGAGCATCAGGAAATCTATAAGCGACTTCTTGACGAAGTAGAATTAGAAGAAGAGGAATTGACAGAAGATAGCCAGAAATTTGCCGGAGTGAACTTTGTGATTACCGGAAGTGTTGAACATTTTGCAAATCGTGCAGAAGTAAAGGCAGAGATTGAAAAACGCGGTGGTAAAGTGACCGGAAGTGTTACATCTAAGACAAATTATCTGATCAACAATGACGTGAATTCTACATCTTCAAAAAATAAAAAGGCAAGAGATCTCGGAGTTCCGATTATTTCAGAAAGTGATTTTTTAGAAATGCTGTAGAGAAATTGTTGCCGGGAACAAGTACTTTGAATTGTAATATGAAATGACTGGGAGATGATAGCGTGAAGAAAAATAAATTCTATCCGTTGGGTGGAACCACGGTATTCCTTGTGGATCAATGGGCAAAGCACTATGTGGAAAAGAATCTCAAGATGGGTGAAAAGAGGAAACTGACAGAGAAACTGGAACTTCGACGTATTCATAATCCAGGAATCTGTCTGGGAGTATTTGCGAATAATCCAAAGAAAGTGAAAAAGCTTACAGAAGTAGGAACAGGTATTGTGACAGTGATACAGATGCTGACACTTCTAGGGAACAGCAATATTTTAAGAAAAACCGGAATCACACTTGCGGCAGCAGGTGCTTGGAGTAACTTGACGGACCGTTATCATAAAGAGAAGGTTGTTGATTACATCGGAGTTAAGACAGGAAAGGAAAAGTTGGATCAAGTAACATATAACCTGGGAGATTTTGCAATTGGAGCAGGTGGAGTTCTCTGGGTTCTTGGTTCTATGTTTAAGAAAGGAAAAGAATTATGATTCAGGATATACAGCCACATCAGTTTGATAACCAGTACAGACCATGCCCTCCAGATGCGCAGAGCTATGCATTGTATTACGAAGGACAAAGTACACTGCTGAAGAAAAGAAAAGATGGAATTGATTTTCCAAGATTTCGTGATTTGGAACGGCTTAATGAAGAAATTTATGAAGAAGCAGTTTATCTGTTTACGATTGACGAGGAACGCTTTTATCTGGTACAGAATATTAGTCGTGAACGGTTGTCAGAGTTTACAATGGAGAATAAAGAATCTTTCCGTTATGCAGAACCGCAGTATCTTGCATTTGCCGGAATTACCGGTTATCAGTTGAACAACTGGTATCGTAATCGCAAGTTCTGTGGACGCTGTGGACATAAGATGAGACATGATGAAAAAGAACGTATGATGCGTTGCGATCATTGTGGCAATATGGAATTTCCAAAAATCTGCCCGGCAGTTATCATAGGAGTAACTGATGGTGACAAGATTCTCATGTCAAAATACGCCGGAAGAGCATATAAAAAATATGCACTTCTTGCAGGATTTACCGAGATTGGAGAAACAATCGAGGAGACTGTTCAGCGTGAAGTAATGGAAGAAGTCGGACTGAAAGTCAAGAACATACGTTATTATAAGAGCCAGCCGTGGTCTTTCAGTGATACGATCCTGATGGGGTTCTATTGCGACCTGGATGGAGAGGAAGAAATCACACTCGACCGCGAGGAACTGGCCTTGGCAGAATGGTTCCGAAGGATGAGATTCCGGTGGAGCCGAGCAGAGACAGTTTGACAAACGAGATGATCATCAAGTTCAAAAACGGTGAAGTGTAAAACTTTTTTATAAATGTGAATAAATCCAATGAGAAAACGGAAAGATGTGAATACCTCTGAGAAATTCATGTCTTTCGTTTTGATATACTTGTTTAATTGCGTGATATTGCAGTAATAACAGTTAAGCTTCGGGACATGTGATTTTGATCACCTGCTCGATCATGTGATGCAGCAGCTGAGCCTGGTTTGTGTCTGCTGCTTTGTAGTAAACTTCTTTCCCTTCTCTGCGGCTGGTAATCAGTCCGTAAGATTTCAGCTGGCGGAGGTGGTGAGAAACTGCCGGACTACTCATGTCCATCATGGAAGAAATGTTGATCACGCATTCTTCGCAGTGGCAGAGCAGCCAGAAAATGCGTACTCTGCTGTTATCTCCGAGGACCTTGAACAGGTCAGCAACAATCTGGAAATCCTCCGTCTTTGCAATGTTATCTATAAGAAGTTCTGTATTCAGATGTTCACCATGATTATGTGGTAAAATATGGTCAGTCATAAACAATCTCCTTTAAAAATATTATAGTAACTGTTCAGAGCCAACCTCCAAAATGCTACGCATTTCGTCGGTGTGGCGTATCCGCCAAATAAAATTTCAAAAACAGTTTTAAAAATGCAAGCATTTTACACCTGTTTTATGAATTTGCTTGGCTCTGAACAGTTACAATTCAAGAATACCTTCAGTATCTCTTTAATCATAAACGTATTGTAACACAAAAATGGCCAAATGTATTGACTTTTTCATTTGGAGAGCTATAATGTAAATATAAAGATTAAACAACTGCTTAATTGTTTAATGAAAAATAAGAGAAGATGTAAGAAATTTGATGAGAGTCAAAGATCAAAAATCAAAGAAGATTAAAGGAGAAGAAAGATGAAGAAGACTTATAAGATTGAAGTGGATTGTGCAAACTGTGCGAACAAGATGGAAGATGCAGCGAAGAACACAGCAGGTGTTCAGAATGCAACAGTGAACTTCATGACACAGAAGATGATCGTTGAGTTTGAAGAAGGACAGGATGCAAAGAGCGTTATGAAAGACGTTCTGAAGAATTGTAAGAAGGTAGAGGATGATTGCGAGATCTACCTGTAAGAGGGTGAGAAGAATGACGAAGAAGCAGAAGAAGATGCTGACCAGGATCATCGCTGCGGCGGTGCTCCTGATTCTATTGAATTTCCTTCCGGTAACAGGAATTATCAGATTTGTATTATTTTTGATTCCATATCTGATCGTTGGCTACGATATTTTGAAGAAAGCATGGAAGGGAATCTTAAACCGTCAGGTATTTGATGAGAATTTCCTGATGGCAGTCGCCACGGTCGGCGCGATTGCGATTGCATTTTATGAGAAGTCCGGAGACTTTAATGAAGCGGTTGCTGTTATGCTGTTTTATCAGATCGGTGAACTTTTCCAGAGCTATGCAGTTGGAAAGAGCCGCAGAAATATCAGTGAATTGATGGATATCCGTCCGGATTATGCAAACATAGAGCAGGATGGAAGTCTTGAACAGGTGGATCCGGATGAAGTTGAGATCGGAACAGTGATCATTGTTCAGCCGGGAGAAAAAGTTCCAATCGACGGTGTGGTTGTAGAGGGAACCTCTACACTGAATACAAGTGCATTGACCGGTGAAAGTGTTCCGAGAGAAGCAAAAGCAGGGGATGAAATCATCAGTGGCTGTATCAATCTGACAGGTGTGTTGAAGATCCGTACAACAAAAGAGTTCGGAGAATCAACGGTATCCAAGGTACTGGAATTGGTAGAAGAATCCACATCTAGAAAATCAAGATCAGAGAACTTTATTTCTAAATTTGCAAAATATTATACACCGGCGGTATGCTATGGCGCACTTGCACTTGCAGTGCTTCCACCACTTGTGAGAATGTTTGTAATGGGAGCTGCACCGCAGTGGAATGACTGGATCTACAGAGCACTGACATTTCTTGTAATCAGCTGTCCGTGCGCGCTGGTTATCAGCATCCCACTTAGCTTTTTCGCAGGAATCGGCGGGGCAAGCCATGAGGGAATTCTGGTGAAAGGATCCAATTATCTCGAGGCACTGTCCAAGACAAAATATGTTGTTTTTGATAAGACAGGAACTTTGACACAGGGAATTTTTGAAGTGGTCGGAGTACATCATAATCAGATGGAAGAAAAGCAGCTCTTAGAGTATGCGGCACTTGCAGAGAGTGCTTCGTCCCATCCAATCAGCAAGAGTATTCAGAGGGCTTACGGAAAAGAACTGGATCGTTCGCGCGTTAGCGAGATTGAAGAGATTAGTGGAAATGGAATTACAGCGAAAGTAGACGGAAGAAGCGTTGCAGCAGGAAATGCAAAGCTGATGGATCGTCTTGGTATTCCATATAAGACATGCCATAAGGTAGGAACGATTATTCACCTGGCAATCGATGGTGAATATGCAGGACACATTGTGATTTCAGATGTTGAGAAACCGACTTCTAAAGAAGCAATCGCGAAACTGAAACAGGCAGGAATTCAGAAGACAATCATGTTGACGGGAGATGCGAAACAGGTGGCAGACCAGGTGGCAGCAGATCTTGGTATTGATGAGGTTCACAGCGAACTGCTTCCTGGAGATAAGGTGGAGCAGGTAGAAAGACTTCTGGCTGAGAAGCCGGCGAAGGCAAATCTGGCATTTGTCGGAGACGGTATCAACGATGCACCGGTTCTTGGAAGAGCGGATATCGGTATTGCGATGGGGGCAATGGGATCCGATGCGGCAATTGAGGCAGCAGATGTTGTCCTGATGGATGATGATCCGTTGAAGATTGTTAAGGCAATCCGAATTTCTAAGAAATGTCTCGGAATCGTATATCAGAATATTGTATTTGCTCTCGCAGTAAAGGGCGTGTGCCTGATTCTCGGAGCACTTGGAATTGCAAATATGTGGCTCGCAATCTTTGCAGATGTGGGAGTTATGGTACTTGCAATACTCAATGCGATGCGTACACTTTTTGTGAAGAAGTTATAAAAAGAAAAGGATGAATGGTAAATGTGAGATACATTACCACTCATCCTTTTTCTAATGACTTAATCAGTAAAATCTTATACAGCTTTCAGGAACTGTACACTGTAAGCCGGCATTGTCAGCTGTCCGTTCAGAGTTATATTTTCTATTTCATCAGTATTTGCAAGCAGTTCTGTGAAATTACCCTGCAATTCTCCATTTCCGGCAGTAAACTCAGAATCACCGGCGTTGATCGCAACGAGAACACGTTCATTATCAGTGCGGCGTTCAAAGATCAGCTGATGATTTGTAATGACAACATTTCGGTAAGAACCATTGCAAAGAGCATCACTGTTTCTGCGAACTTCAATCAATTCTTTGATGAAATCAGTCAGTTCATTCGGCTTCGGCTCTTCGAAGCATGGACGAAGTGCATAGTCATTATCCGGTGCTTTCACACCTTCCTCGCCCCATTCACTTCCATAATAGATACACGGAATACCCGGCATACCAAAGAGAAGACCGTAAGCAAGCGGAAGATGATTCTTGTTCGTTAGGATACTTGCAATACGTGTGACATCATGATTATCTACGAATGTCATCAAATGCTTTCCACGATAAATACACCATTGTTCCGGTCCGAACTGACGGTTTAGGGAATGTGCGATCTCGAACATGTTCATGCAGTTGAAGCTTGAAAAAATTCCTTTGTAGCATTCATAGTTTGTACAGCTGTGAAGCATCTCATCATTTACGATCAGGTTGTAGTCACCGAAGAGAACCTCACCAATCAGTGCAAATCCCGGTTTCAGTTCCTCGCAGAAGCTGCGCAGACGGCGCATGAAATTATGATCCAGGCAATAAGCTACATCCAGACGCAGTCCGTCTATGCCGAACTCTTCAATCCACATCTTGACACAGTCAAGCAAATAGTCGACAACTGCAGGATTCTGCAGATTTAATTTAACAAGTTCAAAATGACCTTCCCATCCTTCATACCAGAAACCATCGTTATACGCACTGTTTCCGTCGAAGCTGATATGGAACCAGTCTTTATACGGAGAGTCCCATTTCTTCTCCTGCACATCCTTGAATGCCCAGAAGCCACGTCCAACATGATTGAATACTCCGTCCAGCATGATCTTTACATTGTTATCATGCAGCTTTTCACAGACTTCTTTAAAGTCTTCGTTCGTTCCAAGACGACAGTCGATCTTGCGGAAATCTCTTGTGTCATACCCATGGTTGTCTGATTCGAAAATCGGATTCAAGATGATTGAACCGATTCCAAGATCACCAAGATATTCTGCCCATTCACCAATTTTAAGAATCCGGTGTTCTGTTACTCCGTCATTATGTACCGGAGCACCGCAGAATCGATCGGGTAGATTTGATAAAAAGTTTCATTGTAAGCCCACATAGTTGTTACCCACTTTCTTGATTCGGATTTTTATCGGATTTCGATAAAGAGTCAGAGATATAAAAATCTCTTAAAACCTATTTCTAATTATAACATAAGTTGAGCGTTTTGGTGAAAAAGTTTAAAGAGATAGAATTGCATTTACGAGAAATACAACGTATACTAAAATTATCGAAATAACAGGAAGATACTGGCCGGATGATACAGAAATATGGAAGATTCAAAGGAGGATATCATGGGAGAAGAGATATACCAGAAAGCACTGGAGTATGCGAAGAAGAAGCATGAAGGACAGTTTCGGATAGGTGGAGCTCCTTTTATTGTACATCCGATTGCAGTTGCAGAGATTCTTCGACAGGATGGTAAGCAGGTTGAATATCGAGTTGCGGCAGTATTTCATGATCTTTTAGAGGATACAGATGCTTCAGAACAGGAGATTGTAGAAATCGGGGGAGAAGATGTCTTAAAAGCAGTGAAGCTGGTGACGAAGGAAAAAGAATATTGTATGGAGACCTATATTGCAGGGATTAAGACAAATTCTATGGCATATGCAGTGAAAGGGGCAGATCGTCTTCATAATCTGCAGAGCGCATTCTGTGCAAATGAGAAGTTTCGCAAGAAATACATCCGCGAGACGCTTGACTGGTATATGAAATTCAGACCGGAGATCCCGGAAGTTGTAGCAGAACTGATTGAAAGCCTGAGCGACGATGAGGAGAAAGAGAAATTTCGTGCGGAGATAGAACATTTTGTAGAGAAATGAATGAAAGCAGAAGTAGATTTAGTAAGAAAATAAGCGGAAGGACGCAAGGCAACGGAATGTTTAAATGGTTTATGTTATTTGTTTATATTGTACTGTGTTCCTATGTTTTTACGGGATGGTTTCGCTGGAGAAAGTGGATGGAGATTCCGCATTGGAAAATAGTAAGTATAGGAATTGCCTTCTTACTTCTATTACTTGCCTCTTCAATATTTCTGGGGGAATTTCTTCCACAGAGTGAAATACAGCTTAAAATTCTTCAATTTGGAAACTATTGGATTGGATTTCTGATTTATGTTATTTCCTTTATCCTGGTTTGTGATTTAATTTGGCTGTTACGTTCTCTTCTCGCTTTCAAATGGTCCTGGATGGGCGGACCACTGATCCGAACCAAAACAGGTGTAATTCTACTGGCAGTTTTGGTTCTGGGAGGCAGTTTTCTGTCTACGTTATACGGAGCAGTGCATGCGAAGAAAATCAAGACATCATTTCATGATATTACGATCAATAAGCAGGTAGATGATTTGAAGAAAATGAAGGTTGTATTGATCGCAGATCTGCATTTAGGATATAGTGTCGGCAGCAAAGACATGCAGAAAATGGTTGATGGGATCAACAAGCAGGATCCGGACCTGGTTGTTCTGGCTGGAGACATTTTTGATAATGAATATGAGGCATTAGATGATCCAAAACACTTGTCAGAGACATTACATCAGATTCAAAGTAAGTACGGAACATATGCAGTGTATGGGAATCATGATGTGAAAGAGACATTGGTTGCGGGATTCTCAATCGGCGCGTCTAAGAAAGCACTCCGTGATCCGAGAATGGATGAATTCATGGAAGAAGCCGGAATTACGGTGCTGGAGGATGAATCAGAACTGATTGATCAGAAGTTTTATCTTGTTGGAAGGTTGGACGGAGAAAAGAATGGGCGAGGCACTTCAAAACGAAAGTCCATCGAAGAACTGACAGCAGACTTAGATCAGACAAAGCCATTGTTTGTAATGAATCACGAGCCGGATGAATTGAAAGAGTATGACAAAGCAGGTGTAGATGTCTTATTCTCAGGGCACACTCATGCAGGACAATTCTTTCCACTGACGATTGCTCAGCCATTTGCGTGGAAAAACTACTGGGGAGTTAAGCAGATTGGTGATATGTATAGCATTGTTACATCAGGAGAGGGTGTCTATGGACCGAATATCCGAGTGGGCACGGACAGTGAGGTCATGGTGGTAACAGTACATTTTGAATAAATGAGTGATGGCTGTTCTGGAGATAGCCGAGGACAGGCATTTCTGTGTAAAAAAATATTGCGATTTCGTCAAAAAAACACTTGACACAGAACACAAATCAACATATAATAGCAAGGTATGACATAAGGAGAAACAGTATGCACCAAAGCCCCGGAGTATGCTGATTTCAAATAAATAAGCAATAGTAATTAATGATTATTTATAGGAGGAACATCCATGAAAACTTATATGGCAAACCCTGATAAGATTGAAAGAAAATGGTATGTGGTTGACGCTGAAGGCGCTACACTTGGACGTCTTGCATCTGAGATCGCAAAGGTACTTAGAGGAAAGAACAAACCAGAATATACACCGCACATCGATACAGGAGATTATGTAATCGTTGTTAACGCAGAGAAAGTTAAAGTAACAGGAAAGAAATTACAGCAGAAGATCTACTACAATCACTCTGACTACGTTGGAGGAATGAGAGAGACTACACTTGCTGAGCTTCTTGCTAAGAAGCCAGAGAAGGTTATCGAGCTTGCTGTTAAAGGAATGCTCCCGAAAGGACCTATGGGAAGAGACATGATCAAGAAGCTTCATGTATACGCTGGACCAGAGCATGCAAATCAGGCTCAGAAGCCGGAAGTTCTTACATTTTAGGTAGAAGGAGGAAATAACAGTGGCTAACGCAAAATATTACGGAACAGGAAGAAGAAAAAAATCTATCGCAAGAGTATATCTTGTACCTGGAACAGGAAAGATCACAATCAATAAAAGAGATATCGACGAGTATCTTGGACTTGAAACTCTGAAGGTTGTTGTTCGCCAGCCGCTCGTGGCTACAGAGACAGCTGACAAGTTCGACGTAATCGTTAATGTATGTGGTGGTGGATACACAGGACAGGCTGGAGCTATCCGTCACGGAATCGCTAGAGCACTCCTTGAGGCAGACGCAGATTACAGACCGGTTCTCAAGTCAGCAGGTTACCTGACTCGTGACCCACGTATGAAAGAGCGTAAGAAACCAGGTCTCAAAGCAGCTCGTAGAGCACCACAGTTCTCAAAGAGATAATTCAACCGAATATCGAAAAAGAGCAACAGACCCCGAAAATCCAGTATTTTCGGGGTTTTCTTTATATTCTGAAAATCTATCAGACACCCTCAAAACACACGAAAATGTTCCGGTAACTAACAGGTAACACACAGGTAACTAACACGAAAAAGGTGTCCTCCGTAGGACTTGCGTGTCCTCCGTAGGACAGAAAAAAAGACGGTATCAACCGCCTTTTTCAGTGCAATGGTCTATGATGCAAGACCGGACATCCTTTTTCGTGCGACAGTGGCAGGAATAACCATCCTTGAATATGATGTCATATCCGTCGTGCATGTTTCCAGTGATTCCGGAAATCATTTCTCTGTTCCTCTCTGCAATCTGCATCGTGTCAAACATTCCGCACTGGTCTTTTCTGACGAGGTCTTGCAGATACGCATTGACAGACATTCCCTTGTCATTAGCAAGAGATTTGATAATACTTTTCATTCCTTTAGGAACTTTCAACTCTATTCGTTCATAGCGTTCCCTATCAAAAGCCTGTTTATATTCTTTTCTATCCATCGGTACACCTCCATCAAATCAAATTGATTGCCTCAAGTTTGGTCGGGAGTTCAATGTGGGTGTAGACGTTTTCGGTCACACCCTGTCCTTTATGCCCGACAATTTTCTTGATGAATCTCTCGTCAACTTCCTTTTCGGTAAGGAGAGAGATGCAGGTGTGTCTTGTATCATGCGGGCGGTGTCCGTCATAGACAGGTTCTCTTTTCGTTTCATCAATGACGAATTTCCCGAAACCGAACTCAAGCATCAGAGGAATCCAGTAAGAATCATAATAATTCCGGTACTGAAAAGGTTCGTCGTCGGGTGTACAAATCAGATGGTCACATTTCCGGTTCATCCAGTATTCAAAGAATGGTACAATCTTTTCAGCAATGGGAACTTCTCTGATTCCTGCCTCTGTTTTGGATTCTTTCACATAGAACCATCGTTCATCAAGATGGATGTCCTTTTTCTCAAGGTCGAGGAGTTCACCGATACGGACACCGGAATAAATCATAATAAGGATGACGGTCACATATATGTTTGAATCCTTGCATTTCCACAGAATAGAAATCTCTTTCTTTGAAAAAGGTTTCCGGTTGTATGCGTTCGGATTTCCCGCCTTGCTTATATCAACGTATCTGACCATGTCTCTTTTATCTTGAGACACAATCTCGTGAATGACAGCATAGTCATACATGAGACCCCACAGGATTTTCAAGGTTTTAAGTGTGGGAGTGTTTTTGCCGGAGCTATCGACGACACTTTGCAGGTGATCCAGTTTGATGTCAACAAATCTCATTTTCCACAGGGGTTTCGATGTGTTAAAAGCAGCCTTGTAGCCATTCGTGTCCTTGATTTTTTCAAAATGGATTTCCGACCAATTCTCATATACTTCCTCGAAAGTAATAGTTGCATGGTGTAAATCAAAGGGGTCTTTATTGTATTCCGCTAATGCAGTGAGAGCCTCTTTGCGTGTCGGGTAATATCCGACGGTTATATATAATTGTTTTGATTTTCCGGTTATAGGGTCAATTTCCCACCCTTTTGTCTTTTTTGCTACATAGGGATTTCGTCGGTTTCCGGATAATTTATAGACCGACCCGAACCCGTTCGGTAGTTTCATTCAATCACCATCCTAAAAAAGAGTATAAAAAATAAAACCAGTGCAAAAAGCACGGTTTATGGTAGAATGAAACAGGATTCGGATTCTATCAAAATGCTTTTTGCAGGGCATGAGATAAGAGATTCCACAAAGGCGATTCGTGTTGCAGCACGGGTCGTCTTTTTATGTGCAAATCTATTTTTCAGAGCGTTCTTTCACAATTTTCCGATACTTGCGACCGATGGCAAAACAGCCGACACCCAACAGGATGGCAGCAACACCGCCAACAGGAACAGCAAGCAGCAGGAGCAATCCCAAAAGCACAAGCACAACAGCGAGAACCATGAGGATAATTCCGCAGACATTATATGTCCGGTCGGAATATTCCTTTTTCACTGGAGCAGGTGCGTCATAGGATGCGGATGTGTGTCCGTTTCCGGATGATGCACTTTTCATCACATCAGAGACCCCGACGGTCGTTCGACTATACACTGCATTATAAGCAGCCTTTTTCGGGTCATTCACAATCCCCATTCCCTTTTTACCATAAAGAGGATTCACAGCCTTTTTGACCTGCCTCTTTACTTTTCCGGTAGTCCTTGCCTTTATGCTCTTTTTGACATTCGGTTTTCTGACACCGTATTTCATGCAAAACACCTCCATTCTTTTGGACAAATCTGTCACCTTGTACACTTTCCTTACGAAAGGAGGTGAGCAGGATGAAAGTTTTGTTATGGGAAACGAGAACCTCAAAAGGGTTCACGTTGATGGAGTTGGCGAAGAAATCCGGAATCGGAAAATCGACGCTCAACAACATCGAAAACGGTAAGGTGTCACCGACATTGTTTCAACTCGAAACGATAGCGATTGCACTGGAGGTCAAAATCACCGACCTGTTTGAATCCGAATACAAATAATTGTATCACATGACATGTTCCGTGAGCGGGAACAGGAGACGATTTCCACAATTATGGAAATGAACTCCGATATTTCCACAATCATGGAAATATGTGATATGATGTGTTTCGGAAAGGGGTGGTGTTCCCTTGCATTACAAAGAGACTATCATTGAGTTAGTCGGTAAGATACAAAGCGAAAAAGTCCTCAAGAGGATATATAAATTCGTTTTATATCTGTACACCCACGAGACTGGCAGTTGAAAAAGACTGTCAGTCTTTTTTGTTTTCTGCTCTTAAAGAAATGTAATAATCAACAAGTCTGTCAAATGCCTTGATGTCATCATCCGAGGCATACAAGAGCATTTTTATCATATTTTTGCGGGTCTCATTTTCACCCGCCATGATGCGGTCGATTCTTTCAAAAAAGTCATCGTCGGTCTCGACGAACATTTCTCCCTCCCCAGTCGTCAACCACATATAATCAACACTAAATTCACGACAGATCGCTTTTATATTTGCGTCGGTGAGAGAATTTTCACCTTTTTCTATTTTAGAAACCGCTGCCTTTTTGATTCCGAGCTATCACCGAATTTTTCAAGTGTAAGACCGAGGGTCTTTCGCACTTCCTTGACACGCTCATTCTGCGTCATATAGTTTCACCTCCCTTGTTTTTCTCAAGCATATCACGGTAACTGACAAAAATCAATAAAAAAGTTTCCTCAAGATACAAAAAAGTATTGACAAAGTATCTGCGAGATATTATGATGTATCTACAAGATACAAAACAGGAGGAACAAAACAATGATGAAATCCGAATTTGAATCCCTTGCAGGTAGAAACGTAACAGATGAACAGTACAAAGCAATCGAGACATTATACATGAGTAGCAATCTTGAAAAAGCAGAATTTGTGAAAAGCATCAGAACAATGCTCAAGAGCATCCAGCAGCCGGAAAAGAAAAAGGACATCAAGAGAATGGCTGTGAGAGACCGGAGTGGTTACAGAAAGACACCGAACGGGTGTTATTACCATATCGAATACGTTGAACTGGTGGACATCGACATCAAAACAGGGAAATACATCATCAACCACTTGAGGACAAGGATTTTGAACAGTTGGCAAAAGACGGACACGATTTGGATTTGAACACATGGTTTGATTTTGATTATGAGGATTGCATCGACGAGAAGAAAAGACCGATTGAATTGAATTATTAAAGCCGAAACGGGGCAGCAGTCGCCCCGTCAGCGTCCGGATGGCGACCGACGCTCTGACGATGGCAAGCCGAAAGACAGCGTCAGAATACCGTGAGAAACATGGCAGCGGGTGAACTTGCTAAAAGGTTCATAGTTGGATGACAGGTTTTCGGTGACTTTTTAAGGCGAAAAGACACAACACGGTAAATTCAGCCGGAACAGAGGCGAGGTCATGAACAGACCGAGAGAGCCTCCACAGGAGGAAACAGGATGCAGGAAATGAAATATTTCAACGAGGGAAATGATTGCGACATCTGCAAAAACCAACTCATGACAGGACGAGACGGAACGGTCGAGGATTGCCGGAGGAGACAGAATGGGTTGTCATGCAGATTCGAGGAGCGTGACATTCGGACATGTCCGGTGTGCGAACATGAGGTTGATCGTGAGGATATGTATTTCACAAAGGATTGTCATGGAATCCCGTTCAGACTGGTGTGTGACAGATGCTATCAGAGAATCATGTCAAAAGGATATGACGGGGAATATTACACAGAGGCAGACGAACAGATTGAGGACGACTATTGAGAGCCGAAACGGGCAGCAGTCGCCCGTCTGTGTGGGATGACCGCCCACGCATTGACGAGGCAGGTCAGAACAGGAGGTCAGACGGATGGAAGTCGGACGTATATTGCCAACCGAGGCAGCAGTCATATTGAATGTATCACCGCAATTCATCCGAATAGCGATGCAGCAAGGGAAACTCCCTATCGGAACAGCGGTGCAGATGTCATCAATATGGACTTATCACATTTCGGAGAAACTGCTTGCAGATTATTCCGGAAAAGACATACAGGCAGAACTTGAGAGAATCAGAGGAAAGAGAGGAGCGTGACATATATGTCAAAGGATGAAAGAAAAGAAATGATTGAGAACATCGCAGAGCGGTTCACACAGATGGATGACGTTGACAAGTCTATATTGCCGGATATATGGCAGGAAAACAGGAGGAACGTCAGAAATGGGAGCAGCAGGGAAAGACAGCGGTTGCAACAGCGTGAGGATGACTTGTGTTTGATACGGAGGGGGCGATTTACGAGGAATACACCTAAAAAATGAATATGCAGAGCATGAGAAAAAAGAGCAAAAAGAAAGGAGACCGTTGCAGCGGTCTCCCGTTTAGCAGTCTGTGTCAGACGCTTAAAACACTAAAAATATTATAGCAAATCTGACACCATATTGCAAGCATGAAAAAGCGGGAAAACCCCGTAGTTTCAAAGGGTTTTAGACCCTTTTGACGACCTTGTGATGGATAGTAACAAGTCGTTGAAAAGTATATATAAGGGCAGCAGGAGGAACGGTGTCAGAATGGCAAAGAGAAAGAAAGGGATGACGTTCATCCGTATGACTATGAGGCAGCATACAACAAGAGCCTTGAGGATATGCACGAGTTCTTTGTTGAGCAGATGTTCAAGCAAGGGAAAAAGGTTGTATATGCACTCAAGGAGATACGAGCAGGAGACCAGTTCGAGGTTGAGATATATCCACAGTTCAAGAAAATGGATGAAGTACCTCCGGAGGGTCGGAGTATCAAAAAGGACAATGACAAGGCTCAAAGGAATCTGAATGACAAGAACGCAAGGAAATATGTGGAGCGTCTTATCAATGAGAATTTCACGGACAGGGATTTGTGGCTCACGTTTACATACGACAATGAGCATCTCCCTCCGGACGGAGACATCGACGCAGCAATCAAGAACGTGCAGAAATTCATCCGACGGGTGAATTATCAGAGAAAGAAAAGGGGTCTCCCGAACGCAAGATATGTCTATGTGACCGCCTACAATCCGACAGAGGAAATCCGGTGGCATCATCACATTGTCATGGATGGCGACATGGACATGGATGTGGTTGAGGGATGTTGGAAACAGAGCAGCAGGAACGAGGTTCGGAGGCTGCAAAAGGACGAGAACGGTTTGACAGGAATGGCAAAGTATATCGTCGAGGAAAAGAACAGGGTGAAATCGGAGAAACGGTGGAACTCCTCACAGGGATTGAGAGACCCCGACATCAAGGTGGTTCATTCCAAGAGACCGACAGCAAAAGCCGGAGGATATAAGAAAATCGGAACATACGTCGAGACCATGAGAAAAGGACATGAGCAGGTTCGTGAGCAGATGTTGAAATGGTATCCGGATTTTGATTTTACGGATGCGGGAATCTATTACAACGATTTCAACTCAATGTTCTACATACGGGCGAGAATGAGGAAACGGAGGCAGCAATGAAAGCAAAAAGAAAGAGAAGAATGAGCAGGAGGAGACGGGAACGGACATATATTGCGGTGATGGTATTACTGGCGATCGCTGTGAGCATAGGTCTGACACGCTCTGTCATGCGAGATGACAAGGAATTTGAGGAGTATGAGCAGCAGTCGCAGGAGTTCAATGCACGGATGCAGAGAATCGACGAGAAAAGAGAGGCATCCGGACAAAATGCAATGCTTGAGCAGGTGCGAACATGGCAGCAGGAGCAGGACACAGAACCGGACAAGTATGCAGTATTTGACACCATGTCGGCAGACTGGGGAGGCGAGGAGGATGGATTCGTGCTCTATGAGATACCGGAGGAATACAGTCGGACAGGTGGCTATTTTCCGGAAAAGATGCAGGTATATACATATTGCGTCTGCAAACAGTACGGGGTCAGATACGACCTTGTGATCGCTCTGATTGAGAAAGAATCCGGATATAGATTCGACAAGGTCGGGGATGACGGTCATTCAATCGGGTACATGCAGATATATGAGGAGTGCCACAGAGACAGAATGGAACGTCTGAACGTCACAGACCTCACGAATCCATATCAGAATGTGCTTGTCGGTATTGATTACCTGTCAGAACTGATTGAGAGGTATGGAACGATTCAAGATGCACTTGCAGCGTATAACTACGGGGAGCAGGGAGCAAAACAGCACCTATGGAAAAAGGGAATTTATGTGTATGACTACAATCAGACCATCATGAACCGGATGAAAGAAATTGAGGAGGAACTGGAGCAGGATGCAGGTGATTGAGAGGATTCTGCACATGTTGAGGGTAAAGGATTGCAGACATGTGTGTCTGTTCTGCGAATATTATGACATGTGCAAGCAGGAAACAGGGAGCAGGAAAGAGGTGAAAGAGAATGAACATGAAATATGCAATGAGAAGTGAGGACACAGAGCAAATCAATGTCGTGTCATGGGCGAACTGGAACATGAACCGCTATCCGGAATTGAAATGGCTGCATCATGTACCGAACGGAGGCAGCAGGAACAAGCAGGAGGCGGTCAAACTCAAACAGATGGGTGTCAAGGCGGGTGTATCTGATTTATGCCTCCCGTACCCGAAAGGACTTTACTGCGGACTGTACATCGAGATGAAATTCGGTGATAACAGGCAGCAGGAGACACAAAAAGAGTTTCTTGCAGATATGGCAGCAGCAGGACATTTTGTCGCAACCTGCTATTCAGCAGAGGAGGCGGTCAAGGTTATCGAGGAATACTGCAAATTGATGAATCACAAAATGGGAGATTGTGAAATTGTCATACCATTGGAAAACAGAGAGGCATTAAGAAATATAACAATGAGCATCCCGAACAACAGCATCCTCAAGAATGGTGAGGTCAAAGAGAGCAAACCGAGGAAGAAATGAGGAGGTGCAGCAGGATGACGGTCAAGGATATTATGACGTTACTTGAAAGTCCGGACAGGGTTCGGGTCATCAAGGACGGTGAGGAGATATACAATCAGTATTTCGCAAACATGGAGGTTGACAAGGACATCGTCGCACAGATAGGAGATGCAGAGGCCAAGAGGTTCAGAGCAGTTCCGGAAATCCGACACAAGAGATGGAGAGAATTGAATCTAATGCAGCCACTAAAGCCGGAAGAAACACCGGACTATTCTTTCAGAGATTTGCAGATGTGCATATATCACACAATCACGATATAGCGGGGAGGTGAGGACATGAGGAAAATCATAATCGTGGCAGCAGTCGTCGCCACAGCACTGGCAGCAGGATTCACGTTCGTCCTTTACAAAGTCGGTGAAGAAATGAACATGAACGCTGCGGGTGGAGATAACAGGACAGTAACAAGAGGATAACAGGAGGAACAGGAAAAAATGAGAATTATTGCAGTAATGTCACCGAAAGGTGGAATCGGAAAGACAACGACATCGGATGCGATCGCTTACATGTTGGGAGAGGAGCAGGAGAAACGTGTTCTCATTCTTGATGGAGACCCGCAGGGCGATACATCCAAAACATTCGAGCATACGAGCCGGAGGGAACAGGAATGAGTGAACTGCTTGAGCGTCATGTGAGCGTGGGCGGGTTATACCGCACAACGGACTTGATAAGACCGACACAGTACAGTCACATTGACATCATTCCTGCAAACGGGTACTTGATGCAGACTGACATGAACCTGCTGCTCAAGCAGGAGGCAAACCAAGTCACGAGGCTGCGGGATGCACTGGAGGAAATATCCGAGGCATACGACTATTGCATTTGTGATTGTGGTCGTCTGCTTGATATGGTGGTCATCAACATTCTACTGTCAGCAGAACTCGTCATTGCACCCGTAAAGGTCGGAGGATATGAAAACGAGGCGATTCACAATTTGCAGGAGCAGGTTGACGATCTCCGGGAATCAATCCGGAACTCCGAATCAAGGGTCTTGTGACCATGAGACAGAAAAACAAGACATCACTGGATTTTGAGGAATGGATGAAAACCAGTTCCGGATTTGATATGTTTGTCACTCCGATTCGTCGGTCGATTGTAGCAGAAAAGGCATCCATGAAAATGGCAATCCTCCCACAGTTTTCAAAGAACTGCATCGTGTCACAGGACTATCGCAATGTGGTTCATGAATTACTCAAGGAACTGGAGGGATAGACATGACAGAGCATGAGAAAAGCCGGAAACATTATGAACAAAGTGGAACTTATGACCCGAACATGGAACATTTTGAAGAATGTGAAGTGAACTCCGGTGCATGGGTGCTCATAACAAGACAAATTCCGGTTGATGAAAGATGCAAACCGCATTTATTCGGAATATATTGGGGCATCCCGAAACAAGACAAATTCGACAGACAGGTTTGTGTGGTTCATACGACGGAAGATGTGACATTGCTCAATCACGAGTTCACGGTCATCGACGATGAAAGATTGAAAGTGTATCGTGAGGAGGGGTGGGAGTTACATGAAAATATGGCAGCAGCAGACGCAGGAATGAACACGGAACTAATAGAAAAAGGTCGGGCATTGTGCGAGGAGGAGCGTGAAACAATATGGGCGATGCAACTCGATGGATTAACAGAGACACAGGCTTGCGAGGAATATTTCTTGACAAAACACACGGAATACAACAATTTTTCGATTTGCTATATTCCGAATAAAGAGGTTTTTGCGGAGTGCGTCGCAGTATTCGGGGAGAGATATTGAAAAAGAGAGGAGGCAGCAGGACATGAGCGATACAATACAGATTCTTGAGTTATTCGGAGGAATCGGTTCGCCCCGATGTGCATTGAGGAATCTGAACATACCGACGAAAGCAATAGACTATGTGGAGATCAATGAGAAAGCAGTCCGGTCATACAATTCGATGTTCCGTGAAGAACTAGCATATAAAACACAGACGGTCGTCGGGTGGAATCTAAAACCGGATATTTTGATTCATGGCTCACCGTGCCAAGACATGAGCATTGCAGGACATCAAGGAAAAGCGACGGGAGACGGAAGAATCAACAGAGGAAAAGGTTCGGACGAGGGGAGCGGAACACGTTCCTCTCTCATGTGGGAGACAATACATATCATTGAGAATATGGGAGAATGGCGACCTCGTTATGTGATATGGGAAAACGTGAAGAATGTGAAATCCAAGTACATGAGACCGAATTTCGACAGATACATGGTCGAGATGGAAAAACTGGGGTACACAAATAATTATGCGGTTTTAGATGCAAGAGAGTTCGGATTGCCACAGGCGAGAGAAAGAGTGTTCACGGTTTCTGTTCTGAATGGTGAAAAATTTGAGTTCGATGACCTCATAAGGACACCGATGCGAAACCTGCAAGAGTTCCTTGAGGATGACGTTCCGGACATCTACGATGTGACACAACCGTCCGTCCTTGCATGTATCGGAGGAAAAGGAATCCGGAGAGCAACGGTCATCAAAGATTGTGCATATACAATCACAACAAGACAAGACCGGACACCTGCACAGGTCATCGACCGAGGAGATGGACGGTATCGGTATTTGACAGAGCGTGAGTGTTGGAGATTGATGGGATATTCAGACGAGGATTTTGACAGGGCGAAAGCAGTTCAAGAGAGAAACGGGAAATATTACAAGGCTTTATATGACCAAGCAGGGAACAGCATCGCAGTTCCAATATTTGAGAGCATATTCAGAAAGATAATTTTGCAGGAGTCGCATGAGAGCGACAGAAAGAGAGGATTGAACATGGGAAACATCATCAACACAGCACCGTGTCGATTCTGCGGACAGATGGTGCAGATTGACAGCGAGGAGAAATTGACACAGCCACAGGCAGAGGAACAGGCGACAATGTCCTGCACCTGCGAACAGGCGGTTGAGTATCAGAAAGAGAAACAGAGGAAAGAAAAGGCGATGCAGAACGTCGCTGCATTGTTCGGAGAGGCAGCAGCACCGGAAAAGAGATGCAGTGAGGGCATCGTGAATATTCTCAAGGCAGCAGTTGAGGAGATATACACCGGAGGACTGGCAAAGGTCACTCTGAACCTCCGAGGCGGGGTCAAAGCATCTATATCGCAGAATAGCAAAGGAGAGATAAACGTCGAGCGTACAGAGACCAAAAAGCAGAAATTAACAGAATAGGGGAGCGGGTGTGTGTGACCGAAAGAGAGATATGCGGGTCATTCCGGAGAGCAGAGAATCAAAAGCAACAGATTCAGATTTTGACGGAACTGACCTGCAAGAGTAAATATCAGATAATCGGTATATTGCTGCGGAATGGCGAGAAAGTACCGAAAAGCATTGAAAACCAGTTATACAAGAGACTGGATGCACTCGACGCACAGATTTTCGAGTGTGAAATGGAATACAAAGAAATCGTGACCGCATTGACGGGAGAAAACAGGAGGAAAGAAGATGGCAACAGGATTCAGCGTCATGGACGCACTGAACAAAAACAGCAAAGCAGGAGTTGACGAATCACCGAGAGCGAGATTCCGGACAAAGGACATTTCGATTTTCAAGATGTACCGGAACAAACTCAATTTCTATGATTTGGCAGATATTGAGGAACTTGCAGGAGACATCCTCATGTATGGTCTCAAACAGAATCTTGAGGTCGTATTTGAACCGAATGAGCAGGGCGAATATAGAATCGTGGCAGGTGAGAGACGGTGGCTTGCACTCAAGCACCTTGTCGAGCAGGGATATAAAGATTTTGAGATTGCGACCTGCAAACTGACCACACCGCAGGACGAGGACGAGGAGCAGGTGGAAATCATCATCGCAAACGCATACCGGACAAAGTCTCTCAAGGATGTCATCGAGGAGGAACAGCGTCTCAAAGCGTGTCTTGAGCGTATGAAAACGGATGGAAAGAAAATCAAAGGATATGACCTCCAGTCCGGTCGCCTCCGTGATGTTATCGCATCAATGCTCAAGATGTCAAAGACCAAGATCGCACAGATTGAGAGCGTCAACAACAATCTGATTCCGGAGTTTCGGGAGGAACTCAACAACGAGCGTCTCACATTCTCCGCAGCGTATGAGTTGAGTGGGATGTCTCCGGAGATGCAGCAGGAGGCACTTGCAAAATACAAGGAAAGCGGAGAATTGTCCTATACGGAAATCAAGGACATGAAATCACCGCAGAAACCGGAGCAGGAGCAGGATGCAGCAGGGCAGCAGGACACCGTGTCAGATTCAGACACAACAGGGCAGCAGTCATCAGAAAACAGCATGAATCCTCCGGAAGAAAAGAAAGCGGGCGACGATTATGAGACACCGCATCCGGAGGGAATCACATCAATCTGCTATTCCTGCACAGAATACGAGACCTGCAACGTAAAGACCGGAACATGTACCTCATGCGACCAGTACAAGAACCGTGCAGAGGCATACAAGACAGACGAGCAGAGATATAACGAGGAGCAGGATGCAATCGACCGTGAGACGAAAAAGAAACTCCGTGAACAGGCAGAGGAGGAGAAGATGAACAACCTCCCGTCAGACACACAGGAGAACGGTCAGAAAGTGCATCACATTAAACTGGGAGCGACATTTTTTGAGGAGGTTGCATCCGGAGAAAAGACATTTGAACTCCGGAAGAATGACAGAGGCTATAAAAAAGGCGACATCCTTGAGATGATGGAGTTCAAGGACGGAAAGAACACAGGACGCACCGTGAGAGTGCTTGTGACATATATCCTTGAGGAGTTTGCAGGTCTTGAGGACGGATATTGCATCATGGCAACATCACTCATGAAAGAGGATGCTGAATGATGGTGGTGGAATAAGGAGGAAAAAGGCAATGGATAACATCAGACGAGGAGAGATATTCTATATCGCACGAGGGGGGGCGACGAACGGGAGTGAACAATTTGCGGACAGACCCGCAGTTGTAGTCAGCAATGACGAAAACAACAAGCACTCCGGAGTGATTGAGGTTGTGTATATGACGACGCAACCGAAAACAGACCTCCCGACACATGTGACCGTCCGCAGTACCGGACGATTATCCACAGTATTGTGTGAACAGGTATCGTCAGTATCGACCGACCGTGTGAATAACTACATCGGGCAGGTATCGGAGCAGGAAATGAAAAACATCGACATCGCTCTCATGATTTCCTTACAGTTGAGCGGTGGAGGAAAGACATCAAAGCAGTACAATGAGACGATTCAGAAACAGCAGGAGGAAATTGAATACTATCGCAACAAAATTCAAGCGATGCAGCAGTCGTTAGAAGAAAAGAAAACCGAAAAGCCACAGGAGGCAGCAGGAGAGACATCGGAGATTGTTGTGAGACTTGAGACCGAGCGTGACACATTCAAGGCACTATATGAGCAGTTATTTGAGAGGCTGCTGACTATGGGAGGAACAGGAAATTGAAAAAAGGGCAATTAAAAGCATTATTCATTGAGGCAAAGGGAACAGGTCAGAAATACATCGGTGTGATGATTCAGACAGAGGGCAGCAGTGAGCCGGAGGTCATCATCAATCCGAAAGAGAATTTCAATGCAAAATTCGACTATTACATGGCAGCGTATGACGATGATTTGATTCTGATTGCAGCAAAAGGGAAAAAGGACATCAGAATCACGGGAGCAGCAGCGGGAGCATCGTTCGAGGACATCCAGTCACAACTCATTGATGAAAAAGCGTCATCCGGATGGAAAGAACAGATTGCGGATGCGGTGGACAGGGTTGTCGATAAGATGCTGAAAGAAACTCATCCGGAAACGGAGGAGGAGAGACAGAACTGCGAGACCATGAGAGAGACAATCAAAGGAATGTTCCTCACGCAGAGACGTTCAAAGACAGAGGCAGCGTTCATCACCGAGAATATTGACAGATATGAGGAATTGTTTGAAATCTGCATGAATGGAGATGATGCACAGTTCAAAAAGGGCATCACGGAATTGCAGAAAGCACAGAATGAGTATATTTTGCAGAAAGAGAGGGAAAACGGATGAACAAGGTCATTTTGATGGGTCGTCTCACGAGAGACCCGAATGTCAGATATTCACCGAGAAATAATTCGCAGGAGGAAATGGCAATCGCACGATATACACTTGCGGTTGACCGCAGAGGAGCAAAAGACGGGCAGCAGTCAGCGGATTTCATTTCCTGCGTTGCGTTTGGACGAGATGGAGAGTTCGCAGAAAAATATCTCAAGCAGGGAACGAAAGTGGTTGTCACTGGACGGATTCAGACGGGGTCATATACGAACAGAGACGGTCAAAAGGTCTATACCACGGACGTGATTGTCGAGGAACAGGAATTTGCAGAGAGTAAGAAAGCAGCAGGGCAGCAGGACGGGAACAACGGAGGGTATTCGGACGCAGGTGACGGTTTTATGAATATTCCGGACGGAATCGACGAAGAACTCCCTTTCAATTAGGTGCGGAGGAGGATGGAGACATGGGATTCGTGGAAAAGGTGAAAAACGTCATTTCAAAACTGCGGGCAGCGGGAAAGACAGAGAAAGAGGTGTCTGAAATCATCGAACAGGCAGCAGAGGCAGCAACGGTCTTGAAAAAGACGGAATCTCCGGAGCATCCGGAGAAAATCAAGGCAGCAGGAGGAGAAAACCTGCAAGATGCTCTTTTGAAAGTGGGAATCAGTGCAAAAGAGGCATTGACCGCATTTGAGAGCATATACAGACTGAGGAGGCAGGAAAAGTCGAATAATTGGAGGAAATATCATGGATTGCCTCTGAAAAGGTCAAAAGGAGGAAAACGACGTGGAGACAGAAAAAGAAATGACAGCAATTCAGAAAACACAGGTATATCTTGAGAATTATCGGGAAATAGAGCGATATATCAAGGATGCAATTTCGGAAGTATCACAGATTGACGATGTATCAAGATATAACATTTCGGCAGAGAAAGCGTTCCTCCAGTCCATCAGAGAGTGCAAGGCAGAGACGGTCATTCTGTTCGAGCACATGAAAAAGGCTCTTGCATCGCTGAAAGAGGATGCAGAGGCAGCAGGTGAGGGGTACAAGTACGACGCACTTGAGGCAGTATATATCAAGGGCAAGTCATACGAGGATATTGTGAGGGAGACAGGATGCGGAAAGAACTCACCGAAAAAGTGGTGCAGATCAATGACAGAACGTCTCTCAATCAAATTATTCGGTGCAAAAGCAATCGAAAATGACAAAATCGGAGTGAAATGAGAGTGAAAACGGGGTGAAATGAGGGTGATTTCGGGGGTAAAAAGTGGGTGAACAAAAGCAAATATAAACGTGCTAATATGATAACGTGAACAGTTGAGTGAGCGATTGCAGAGATGCAGTCGCTTTTTTCTTGCCTGTTTGCCCTCCTGTTATATGCGGGCAGCAGGACACTATCATGTGCGATGTATGCCCGCCTCTTGAAAGACATGAGAGGCAGCAGGAGACCGATGGACAGAGAGGAGTGAGCAGTGTGTTATTGAAAGCATGTAAGGGATGCGGTCGCCTTATCCCACAGGCATTGACCATGTGCGAGCAGTGCGAGGCAAGGCAGCAGTCAAGGCATGTGACATATAACAATACACGCAGAGACCCACGAGCAGCAGAGTTCTATCTGTCAAAGGAATGGCGGGAGTTGAGACCTGTCATCATGAGTGTGTATGAGTATGTGGATATATATGCTCTGTATGTTGAACACCAGTTGATAACACTGAAAGATTCAGACCCCATCCACCACATCATAGAACTTGAGGAGGACTGGGAGCAGAGGTTGAACCCATTGAACTTGATACCTTGAGCCATCGGACACACAACACAATCACAGCACTATATAAACAGAGCAATGCAAGCATGAAAGCAACACAGACACAGTTGAGGTCGCTGATTGATTACCATTCAAAGAGGCAGGGGGATATGAAAAAGTTTTATGTGACCGTTTCTTAGTCGCACCCCCTCTTTTCTTTGGAGAAAACTCCCCACGAGAAAATCAAGACACAGGGGAGTGACGAAAAGGTGTCAGAATGTGACACGAAACTCGTGAACACTGGACGGAAAGGGGGTTGATGCTGCATGGCAGGACAGAGACAACCGACCGATTTGGTGGTCATGAAAGGAAAAAAACACCTCACAAAAGCAGAGATTGAGGCGAGAAAAAATGCGGAGGTGGTCGCCCCAAACGACAAAGTCAAGCCTCCGGCATATTTGACACCGGAACAAAAGAAGAAATTCCGGAAATTGTCAAAAGAACTGCTTGCAATCAAACTCATTGCGAACGTGGATTGTGATGCACTGGCGAGATTACTGATTGCACAAGACCAATACATCGAGATAACGGACAAAATCAGAGAAACTCCGTTGATGGTCGATGTTCCGGTCTATGAGATGCGAGAGAATCCGGACACAGGAGAACAGGAACGTGTACAGGTCGGAACACGGGAGGTTGTGAACGGTGAGAGGGAGCGTCTCATGATTATACAAGACCGCTGCATGAAACAATGTCGGCAGGGGGCATCGGATTTCGGAATGACGGTCAGCAGTCGGTGCCGGTTGGTAGTTCCGAAAGCAAAGGAAACAAAACCGGAGAACAAATTCGCCAAGTATGCGAGTTCATAAATGGCAGCAGGGGCAACAGTGACCGACCGTTGCACACAATACGCTCTTGATGTCGTTGCAGGTGTCATCATTGCAGGTGAATATGTCAGACTGGCATGTCAAAGGCATCTTGACGACCTCGAAAAAGCGAAAGCAGCACCATACAAATAATTATTTCGACGTTGAAAAGTCCGAGGAAATCATCAATTTGCGGAAGAATTGACAATCGCAGAGGGTGACGAACAGGAAAATGTGACAGCGTACCCGTTCCAGTGTTTCATTTTAGGGTCTCTGAATGGGTGGAGGACAAAAGAAAAGGGTCACAGACGGTTCAGAACGTCCTATGTACAGTTAGGCAGACAGAACGGAAAGTCGTTCATCAATGGTATTTTAGCGTGTTACTATGGCAATTTTGACGGGTACAAATACGGAAAAATCTTTTGTACTGCGACAAAACAAGACCAAGCGAACATTGTTTTTGATGAAATTGTAAAATTCATCAATTCCGACGAGGATTTGTCGGAGTGGTTCAAGGTGCATGAGCATAATCACACGATAGATTGTCTCTGTACACATTCGGAAATCAAGGCATTATCCGGAGATACCAAGTCACTGGACGGACACCGTGCATATTTGGGAATAGTTGACGAATACCACGCTCACAAGACAAATCAGATGTACAAACTGCTTGAGGGAGGTATCAAGAAATTAAAATCCGCACTGATCTCCGTCATAACGACAGCGGGGTTCGATTTGAAATCGCCTTGCTACAAGTTATATGAGTATTGCTGCAATCTGCTGAAAGGTGTGTTTGAGAACGACAGTCAGTTCGTGTATATAGCACAGTTGGACACAGCGGATGACCTATACAAAAAGGAGAACTGGATAAAAGCAAACCCGATTCTCGAATATGACGAGGATGCACTGGAGAATCTCGTTCCGGTTGCGAATACTGCCCGTGATATGGGCGGGGAGGATTTGCGAGATTTCCTCGTTAAGCAGTTAAACATGTGGATGCAGTGGTCAAACGCACTGTACATCAAGGACATTAAAGACTGGAAACGATGTGCAGCATTGCGAACGCTCAAGGATTTCAGAGGCTCAAAATGCTATGTCGGAGTTGACCTGTCGTCCGGAGGCGACTTGACATCCATCGCAATCGTCATCCCGTACATGGTTGACGGTGTGAAAAAGTATTTTGTGCATACTCATTCATTCATCCCTGCGAGCAGAGTGGACGAGCATATCAAGACGGACAAAGTTCCGTATGATGTATGGATTTCAAAAGGTCTCGTGACAGTCACGGAGACACTGGGAGGAATAAAGACAGATTACAAGTACATCATCAAGTACCTTGAGGATTTAATCAAACAGAATGATTTGAAACCTCAACTTGTGTGTTATGACCCGCACAACGCATCTGCGTTCCTGTCAGACCTTGAGGCACTGGGATTTGATTCTGTGGCAATTACACAGACAGCAAAGGAACTCAATGACGCAACAGTTGATTTCAGACTGGAGATAAAAGCAGGAAACGTCGTGATTGAGGGAACAGAAGTCGGAAAAGGCAAGGTTGTTCCGTTCGATGAACTGCTGACGTGGTCGATTGCAAATGCAAAGACTATCTCGAACAGTTACGGTGAAATCAAAATCGACAAGGCACTCGACGAGGACAGAATCGACCCGATTGACGCAATCATCGACGCATGGAAAGCAGCAATGAAAGAGGAGTATAAGCCGGACACAAATGAGGTCGTGAATGAGTGGCTTGAAATGTATGAGAAATACATGGGGAAAGGCGGTGAGAAAGAATGAACCCATTTAGAAAAATAGCAAACAGTTTGATGAACTGGTGGAAAGGTGAAACTGCACCGGAGGTCAGTGATTCAACGGAACTGACAGGCGGGGTGATGACGCTAAACTCACCGTCATTCCTTGAGAGCATGGGTTTGAGCAGGAGGAGAAAGACAACATCAGAGGTGACATATTTCACATGTCTCAAGATGCTGTCGGAAACTCTTGCGAAAATGCCTATCAAATATTATCAGAGAACGGACAAAGGAATCATTGAGGCAGAACAGACGGACGCGTCGAGACTGCTGACCAAGAGACCGAACCCGTTCATGACACCGACGGTATTTTGGAACACAGTGGAAATCAACCGCAATCACTACGGGAACGCTTATGTGTACATAAGAAAGAAATTCATCCGGAAGAAATACGGAGGAGAGGTCAAAATTCTTGACCTGTGGGTGATGCAATCGAATTGTGTTCAGATTGTTGTGGATGATGCAGGCATATTCGCAGGAAAAGGACGCTTGTGGTATGTCTACACAGACCCGACATCCGGAAGTCAGTATGTATTTGACACGAGTGAGGTCATGCACTTCAAAACATCATTCAGTTTTGACGGTGTGACAGGTTTACCAGTTCAGCAGATTCTCCGTGACACGATTTCCGGAGCATCAGCGTCACAGAGATATATGAACAGCCTATATGAGAGCGGACTGACAGCAAAAGCGACGCTTGAATATACGGGAGAGTTGAATGATAAAGCGAAAGAGGCACTTGTGAAGTCGTTCGAGGATTTTGGCAGCGGAGCGAGGAACACAGGGAAAATCATTCCCGTACCGTTAGGGATGAAACTGACACCACTCGACATCAAATTGTCAGATTCACAGTTCTTTGAATTGAAAAAATACACTGCATTGCAGATCGCAGCAGCGTTCGGTGTGAAACCGAATCAAATCAACGACTATTCAAAGTCGTCCTATGCAAACAGTGAGTTGCAGCAGTTGTCTTTTTACGTTGATACAGAACTGTTCGTCATCAAGCAGTATGAGGAAGAAATCAACTATAAAATGCTGACGGACGAGGAGCAGGATGACGGTTTTTATTACAAATACAATGAAAAAGTTCTTTTCCGGACAGATTCAAAGACACAAATGGAATACCTGAAAAACGGTGTCAGTGGCTCAATCATGAAACCGAATGAGGCACGACGCAAACTTGACCTCCCCGATGGAGAGGGTGGCGACACTTTACTTGCAAATGGCAGCATCGTTCCGCTGACAATGGCAGGAGCAGCATATCAGAAAGGTCAAATCGAGCAAGAGGAGACCGAAAAACCGGAGCAACCGGAGGAAGAAACAGAGCCGGACACAGAGCAGCCGGACACAACAGGACAACCGGACGAAACCGACGAGGCAGAGGACGAGGAAGAACAGGAGGGAGGTGAATAATCATGGCAAAGAAAAGACGTTTTGATTTCACAAAAAAGAATAAACGCAGCGGAAAAGTTGAAAATGTCGGCTATTTGGATTTGGAACAGGACGAGGAACAGAGCAGATGTTCCTTGTATTTCTACGGTGACATTGTATCAGCAACATGGGAATCCATGTGGTTCGAGGAGGACAGATGCCCGCAGGACATCGCAGATTTCCTCAACCAGTTGGATGGGTATGAGGACATCGACATCTATTTCAATTCCGGTGGCGGTGATGTATTCGCAGGACTGGCAATCTATAACCAGTTGAAACGATACTCCGGACACAAAGTCGGATATGTTGATGGAATGGCTGCGTCAATCGCATCTGTCATCATGTTCGCATGTGATGAACTGCATTTTGCGACAGGAGCACAGGCGATGATTCACAAGCCTTTATGTATGGCATGGGGCAACGCAGACGATTTCAAAGAGGTCATCAAACAACTTGATTTATGCGAGGATTCAATTCTCGACGTTTACGAGGAACACTTGAAAGAGGGTGTGACGAGAGACAAAATCAAGTCTTTCATGGCGAAAGAAAAGTGGTTCAGCGGTGCAGACTGGCAGAGTATTTCGACGTTTTGATTGATGAAAAGGCAGCAGTCGCAGCGTGTGCATCAGATTATTTTGAAAAATACAACCATGTTCCGGAGAGCATCAAAGGAACAGCCACAAAGGACATTGTCGATGCGGTGCTTGCGGAACTGGAGAACAGGAACAATGCAGCAGAGGCAGAGAAACAGAGAATCGAGGCAGAAAAGCAGGATATTCTTGCAGACCTCGACATGTATGGAATTTAAGAAAGAGAGGACATGATTCATGAACAAGGAAATGCAGAAACTGTTGAAAGCAATCAACGACAAAAAGAATGAGGTCAAGAGCCTTGTGAACGATGGAAAACTCGACAAGGCAAAGGCAGCAAAAGAGGAACTCAAAGAGTTACAGGAAAAGTTTGACCTCCTGTTCGATTTGGACGAGGAGGAACATGAGGAGATCGAGGACAAGGTGGCGACGGGAACAGCAAAGACCATCGGGGCAAAAGCAGACAAGAAAAACCTCGTGAAAGCGTTCGTCAATATCGTCAAATGCGGATTCTTAAAGAGAGAACCGGACGAGGGAGATGTCAAGGTGTACAAGGATGCGTTAAGCACAGACACCACAAAGGGAGACGATGATGAAATGGGAATCGGTGTCACCGTTCCGGAGGACATCAGAACAGACATCATCGAGTTAAGACGTTCAGAGGATAATCTGGAGCAGTATGTCAATGTGGAGGGAGTGACCACAAAGAGCGGTTCTCGAAACATTGAGGTCGATGCAGATTCCACTCCGTTCGACAATGTGGACGAGGAGGCGGATTTCCCCGACATGGATGAGCCGAAGTTCAAAAAGATTGTGTATGCAATCAAGAAAAAAGGTGGCATCTTAAAAATCACCGCAGAACTGTTTGAGGACACCGCAGCCAATGTCATGGCATACATCAACAAATGGATTGCCAAGAAAACAAAGGCGACAAGAAATGCGATGATTCTCAAGGTTGCGGACGAGATGACAAAGGGAAAAGAGGTTGTGATTTCCACAATCGACAGCCTCAAGGACGTGTTCAACGTGGGTCTCGACCCTGCTATCACAGCCGGAGCAATGGTCATCGCAAATCAGAACGGGTACAACTACCTCGACAAGTTAAAGGATAAGGATGGAAAGTACATTTTGCAGCCGAATCCTACACAGCCGACACAGATGATGTTGTTCGGTAAATATCCGATTGCCAAGGTGTCAAACAGGACTGTGAAATCTGAACCAGTGTACTCACCTGCGTTCACAATCTCCGGTAGCAAATTAGCAATCGACGGAACAACCACAGCAATCGACGCATCAGCAACGTCCGACGTAACAGCATGGAAAGTCGTGAAAGGAAAGTATGTTGTAACTTGCAAAGGACAGGAGCAGGAAACGACAGTCGATGCAAAGGTGTCCGCATACAAGCATCCTGTGTATATGGGCGACTTAAAAGAGGCTATCACATTATTTGACAGAAATGTCATCACAATCGACATGAACGACAAGGCAGCAGGTTTGTGGGAGAAAGACATGACCGGAATCAAGGTTCGTGACCGTTTCGACGTGCAGCCTGTTGATGATGGAGCAATCATCAAAGGCAACATCACGGAAGTTGTGCAGGGATAAGAAATGCAGCAGGGCGGGAACACCCGCCCTGTGATTGAAAGCAGGTGAATGAAATGACGGACGAGGAAAAGAAAGAGTATAGAGACAAACTGGTTGAGGACTGCATGAAATACAATCACATCGACTATGACGACGACAAGGACATTGTCGAGACTATGGTTGAGGCGATTGCATCAGAGGAATTGATGGAACTGATTCCGAATTTCGACCCATACAATTTGACCGCCCGTCAGAGATTGCTTGTATATTCTTTCGTCAAGGAATTGTATGACCACAGGGAGAAGTATCAGAACGGTACACAGCAACTCACAAATGCGGTCTCAACCATGCTACTCAATGAAAAGTATGGAGGGAGCAGTGAATGACCGGACGGGTGAAAATAATCAGAGTGACCACAGAAATCAAGGAGGGCAGGAAAGAACCGACCACAGAGGTGTTTTATGAGTGTTGGTGCGATGTTCAGAGTTTGGGAACAAATGAGAAATACACAGCACTGCAAGCAGGTCTTGAGAACACCATTGTTTTCAAGGTTCGGAATTGCAAGCGGATGAAAGAGGTCAGAAAGAAAATGAAAGAGTTCTATGCAGAGTATGACGGAACACGATTCGACATCTATGACGCATCACCGATGTTCACAGATAACGGATGGGTGCTTGTGAAATGTCGTGCGGTTGCATAGGTGTCACATTCTGACACGGAGGTGAGGACATGAAAATTGACATTGAGTTCAAAGGACTGGAGGAACTGGTAAAAGCGTTTGAAAGTGCTGCATCGGATGAAGATATTGCACAGGTGAATAAAACGATCGCTGAAAAAGGAGAACCAGTTGTACAGAGAATCATGTCCGGAAAAATCCCAAAGTCAAAGGACATCAAAAAAAGTGGGCGAGGGTTCGGTTCAAAATCATCAGTGTCCGCACATGCAGCAGATGAAATCTATCGGGAAAGTAAAGGTGAACGGTACGGGAGCGACAGCAGATGTCGGATGGGAAAAGAACACACAGGACGAGGGCGGTCATTTCTACGTCCGTTTTATTAACTGGGGAACGATTTACAGACCGCCACAAGAGTTCATATATGCAACAGGCAGGGAGGCAGATGCAGAACTGCAAAAGATAGCAGAACAGGAATATCAAGCGTATTTAGACAGGACAGTGGGGTGATAAGCATGGACAGCAGTCCGGACATCATAAAAGACGCATCAGACGCACTCAAGCCGATAGAGGACAGAGGAATCACCGTGATGCAGGGGTGGTATGACAAAGACCTCAACAAATGTCATGTGACATTGTGGGATTTGGGCGAAACCGATGATAATTTTTCGGATGATGATGCGGAGGGAGTGACACTTTCCTTGCAAGTCACCATTTTCTCAAAGGAGGACGAGGTGGAACTGGCAAGGGAAATCAAGTCTCTCATGAAAGAGAGTGGGTTCTCATTCGAGGGGAGAAACGGAGACGATTCAAAACCGGAGGATGGAATCTATATGAAAGCACAGCGATTCACAAAATATTATGAAAGCGAGGAAAAATCATGAGCGAAACAGTAACACAGGTAAATGAAACCACACAGCAGATTGTAAGGAGTAGAACTTGCGGTCTGAAAGATTTCTACATCGCACTGGTGCAGAGCAATACTGCAACAGCATACACAGCCGGAACTCCGGTGAAATTAGCAAGGGCAATCAAAGCGAAAATTGATGAAAAGTGGACAAGTGAGAAAATCTACTCCGACGATAACACCGAGGAGGTCATCACTCATACGAGGGAACAGATGTCGAACTGGAAATCAATGCTCTTGCACCGCAGGACAGAGTGATTCTGTTCGGGCAGTTGTACGAGAAAGGATTCTTGAGAAAGTCATCTGACGACAGAGCACCGGAGGTCGCTGTCGGATGGAGAGAAAGAAAACTCAACGGAAAATATGAGTTCAAGTGGCTTTATGTCGGAAAGTTTGCAGAGGGTATCAGCGAGGAGGCAAGCACTAAAGAGGGAAAACTGTCACCTACAACCAAGAGCATCAAGGGCAGTTTCTACGAGCGTAGCATCGACAATCTGTATGAGGTATCTGTTGATGAATCCAACCTTGTAGCAGAGGACACGGATGCAGCAACAGCAATCAAAGACTGGTTCTCAAAAGTGCAGGAAGCACCGGACGCAGCAGCGTAAAACAAGAGAGGATATAACAGGAGGATAATTCAATGAATAGAAAAATTATCGTGAATCATAAAGAGTTCAAAATGGAGAAAATGTCTGCGGACACATACATGGAATATCTCGAACTTGCAGAACAGATTGACGCTGCGACATCCGAGAGAGCGTCAAAAAGATACTCACGACAGGAAATTGAGGCGATGATGTTGTTCATCTGCAAAGCATACGGAAATCAGTTCACGGTTGACGAGTTAAAGGACGCAGAGAGCGGACTGGATGCAGCAGGAATCGTCATCGAGTTCAACATGATTGACATGGGAATCGCAGAGGAAATGAACAAGAGAATGGACAAGATGATGAAAAATTTTCAGAGTGGCAAGTGATTCCGGAAATAACAATCACTTGCAGCACAGGAAAAGTATTCATCAATAACATAACGGTTGAGCAGTACAAGAAATATGCTGCACTCATGGAGAAAAACGGTTCGGACAAAATAACGGATGCACTGTTTTTCAACAAAAGAATTATTCAAGAGATATTCGGAAACAGGATGTCTCTCGATGAACTGGGTGAGGTGGATGTCATTGAATTTCTGACAGCATCAAAGGGGATTCATTTCATCATGCAGGATATTGTTTCCGATGCGTTGCTGAACATTGTCGAGACAGAGCCAATCGAAAGAGAGACATCTGCGTTCGACGAATATGACCGTGAGAATGGGTATGAGGACGAGGAGCAGGAAGAACAGAACACATGGAAGATATGCGGAGAAATCGTTGACCGTGTGACAAAAATTGCGATTCGGCTCATGCGGGAATCATACGGGCAGTGCATGAAAGAAAATATCATTGAACTGCTGAAATATCTGAAATTTGAACTTGAAACGGTGAACGAGAACACATAACACAGAGAGGAGGAGAACCGATGGCACATACAAGCGTGAAGATTTCAGCAAATTCGTCTGATTATCAGTCACAAATGAAATCCGCTGCGTCACAGATGAAAGTGTTATCCAGTGAGTTCAAACTGGCACAGACGCAAGCAAAAGCGTTCGGTTCGGCAGCAGACCAACTCAAGGCAGAAGCGAGAGCCTCACTCAAAAAATCACTCTGCAAAAGAATATCGTTCAATTAAACAGTGAGCAACAAGCAAAACTCACACAGAAACTTTCAGACCAAAAGACAAAGCAGGAGGAATTGAAAACAAAGGTCGAGGCAGCAAAGAAAGCCTATGAGGATTCAACAAAGGCGACCGGAGCAAATTCAGAGCAGTCAAAGGCACTGAAAGAGGAACTCGACAAACTGGAGCAGGAATTTAAGGCAAACGAGACAGCAATAGGAAAGACGGAGACTGCTCTTGCAAATCAGACCACAAAGACGAACGCATCAAAAGCATCACTCGTCGAGATGGAATCTGAACTCGAAAAAGTAAACAAGGAACTGAAAAATCATAAACTGAATGAATTTGCAAGCGGTTGTGACAAAGCAGGACAAAAGATGGAGAGTTTCGGAAAGAAAATGTCCGTCGTTTCTGCGGGAATTGCTGCAATAGGAGCAGCATCAATCGCAGCGTTCAAGGAACTCGACGAGGGATATGACACGATAGTGACAAAGACCGGAGCAACCGGAGAGGCACTGGAGGGATTGACCGCATCTGCGGACAATGTTTTCGGAAGTATGCCGGAGGACATGTCAACGGTCGGAGAGGCTATCGGTGAAGTAAACACGAGATTTCATTCGACAGGAGAGGAACTGGAGAGCCTGTCAACGCAATTCATTCAGTTTTCGAGCATAAACGGAACGAATGTGACACAGTCTGTTGACCAAGTGGACAAAATCATGAAAGCGTGGAACATAGACACATCACAGACGGGGAATCTGTTGGGATTGCTGACATCAAAAGCACAGGAGACAGGAATTTCCGTTGACAAACTCGAAAGTTATGTACTGGATAACAATTCAGCGTTCAAAGAGATGGGGTTGTCATTACCACAAGCAATCAATTTGATGGCTCAATTCGATGCGAACGGTGTTGATTCTACGACAGCACTGGCAGGACTGAAAAAGGCATTGCAGAACGCAACAGCCGAGGGAAAGTCAATGGATGTCGCACTGGAGGAGACAATCGGCAGCATTAAGAACGCAAAGACGGACACAGAGGCTTTACAGATTGCGACAGAACTGTTCGGGAAAAAGGGTGCTGCGGAAATGGCGACAGCAATCCGAGAGAACAGAATTGACCTCACAAGCCTGTCATCCTCAATGTCAGAATATGGAACGACGGTCGAGGACACATACAACGGAACACTCGACCCGATTGATAATGCAACAATAGCGATGAACAATGCAAAACTGGCATTGTCAACACTGGCGACAACAGCACAGACCGCAGCAGCACCAGTCATCGAAAAGGTGACGACAAAGATTCAAGAACTGACAAAGTGGTTCACCTCTCTTGACGAGGGGCAACAGCAGACAATCATCAAGGTCGGTCTTGTGGTGGCTGCGGTGGGTCCTTTAGCAATCGGATTCGGAAAAGTAGCACAGGGAATATCGACGACGGTGAAAACAGGTCAACAGTTTGCATCGTTTGTCGGAGGAATCATCGCAAAGATAACAGCCAAGACAGCAGCAACCGCAGCAGGAACAGCAGCAGACACAGCAGGGGCAGCAGCGGAGGCAGCACATACCGCAGCAACAGCGACAGCGACCGGAGTGACTGGAGGAATGACGGTGGCACAGACCGCCCTCAATGCAGTCATGAATCTGTGTCCGATTATTTTAATTGTGACACTGATTGCAGGACTGATCGCAGCAGGAATCGCTTTATATAAAAACTGGGATAAGGTCAAAGAAAAATTATCCGAGTTGTGGAGTAACGTCAAGGAGAAATTCAACGCAATCAAGGAAACCATAACGGGAGCGTTCTCGAAAGCAAAAGAGGCGGTCACGAATAAGGTGAACGAGATAAAAGATTCGGTTGCGAATAGTGCAGTCGGACAAGCAGCGACAAAGACGTTTTCAGCGGTGAAAAATACTGTCACAAAGTTCATGGGGGCAGCAGTTGACACCGCAAAGGAGAAACTGGGGAACATGAAAACCGCCTATGAGGAAAACGGGGGCGGTATTAAAGGAGTAGTTGCAGCAGGATGGGAGGGAATCAAAGGCTATTACACAGCCGGATTCACGTTCGTTGATAATCTGTCGGGAGGAAAACTGACAGAAATCAAGACGAAATTCTCCGAAAAGACATCGGAAATCAAGACGAAAGTCTCCGAGGGTTGGGAGAATATGAAAACGACGGTCACATCCAAGATGACCGAGTGGAAAACAAACGCATCAAATAAACTGACGGAAATCAGAACCGATTTCACGACGAAGATTTCCGGAATACAGTCCTATGTGTCAACCGGATGGTCTCACATGAAATCGACGATTTCAACGACGATGCAGCAGTGGAACACAGATGCGAGCAACAAACTCCTGTCACTCAAGAACGATTTTACAAACAAGGTCGAGAGCGTAAAACAGGGATGGTCAACGAGGTTTACAAACATCAAGGACACGGCGACAAATCTCATGGAGACCGCAAAGACCAATGTTTCCACAAAACTGGAAAATATGAAATCTGCCTATAACGAAAAAGGCGGGGGCATGAAAGGAATTGTGTCGGCTACATTCACAGGCATCAAGGACACGATGAACTCACTCATGTCCACAGCGAACACGTTGACAGGTGGAAAACTCGACAGCATTAAGTCATCTTTCTCGACAAAATTGAACGGTGCTCTTTCAACGGTCGGTTCAGTCATGGAGAGCATACGAGCAAAATTCAGCGAAAAGATGGAATCCGCAAAGACAGCGTCTCAAATGCTATCGACAGAATCAAGGGATTTTTCAATTTTGAGTGGTCATTGCCACATTTGAAAATGCCACATTTTAGTATATCCGGTTCGTTCAGTCTGAACCCTCCATCTGTACCGTCATTCGGTGTTGAATGGTACAAAACAGGAGGAATCATGACAAGTCCGACAGTGTTCGGAATGAATGGAACGAGGCTCATGGTCGGAGGAGAGGCAGGAGCAGAGGCAATTTTGCCACTTGCAGAGTTCTACACAGAATTGAACTCAATGCTTGACCGAAAGCTGAAAGCGATCAATCAGAATGTGAACGCTTTTATCGAGGTTCACAACTATATTGACGGAGACGAAGTGGCAAGCAGAACGACCGAAAAGGTCAGTGATAATCTTGCAATAGCAACAAAAAAACGGAGGTGAGGACATGAAAATTGACAGCATAGACATTCGGTCATTCGATGCAAAGCAGTTGACAGTTGATTTCGAGCCTCCACAGACGGGGGTGACGGTGGAGATGTTCGACGGGGCATTGATACCGTCGGAATCCGAAACATACACACCATTGTCCGGACTGACAGTGACAGTCCTGTTCAGAGGAAAAGACAGAGACGAGGTTCAAAAACATGTCAGTGATTTCAATGCAGAGTTGCAGAAAGGTGTTGTCCTTACACTGGACGGGTACAGTCGCCATTTTAAGGCATATATGACGGGGAACTCGTTGAGCAAGACAATAACGAAAACACGGTACACAGCAGAGTTCAAATTCACGGGGTACTGGTTCAGCGACGAAGTGAGTTTGAACTGGCAGGGAGCGTATGAGGCAATATTTGAGGCACAGGGAAACAGGGCGACACCGTGCAGACTGACAATCACAGCAACGGAGTACATTGAGCAGTTAAGAATCAACGGTCTTTCCTGCGGTGAAATTATTATCGACACGATTCCGAGAGGAGCAACCGTCATCATTGACGGAGAAACAGGATTTGCAACGATGGACGGAGAGAACAAGTTCAAGGATGTGTCATTGATGGAATTTCCGTATCTCACAACAGGGCAGGAAAAGGAACATCATCTCATTTTCTCTGACAATAACGCACTTGTCACATTGCAGTATAAACCTATGTGGTTATAGGAGGCGGTCAGATGGATTTGTACAATGATTCACACGAAAAGGTGTGTATTTTATCCGGAATAAAAGAAACGTGCATCACAAGCACTCTCAAGACCGGAGATAAGGAAATCACATTCGAGTTCCGAAAGACAAACAGGTATGCAGCGGACATCAAAGAGGAGGGATATATCAGAACCGACACGGACGAATTTGTTATCAAGCAGGTCGAGCCGAGCGGGGAATGGTACAAATGCACCGGAACATTGAACGTCGAGGAACTGGAGGGCAAACAATATCCGCAGGGATTTGAGACTGTGGAAAAGACGGTCGATGAATGTCTGACAGAGGCAATCGACGGAACTGGATGGAAAGTCATCCGGTGCGATGTTTCCAAAAAGAGAACAATCCGGATAGAACAGAACTGTTCTGCATGGGATGTCGCTCAACAGGCAATCACAACGTATAGATGCGAGATGGTGTTCGATTCTCTGAACAAGGGAATTTCGGTATATGAGAAATACGGAGAGGACAGAGGAGCATATTTCATTGAACGTCTGAATCTCAAGCGGTTGCAGGTACAGTCAAACTCATACGACTTTGCAACAAGGCTCATTCCGATAGGGAAAGATGGATTGATGCTGAATATCGACGGGAAAAATTATGTTGAGAATCACCAGTATTCAAAGAAAGTGAAAACGATGACGTGGAAAGATGAAAGATACACGGATGCGGAATCACTGAAAGAGGATGCGGAGGCGAAACTGGACGAACTTTCCAAACCATACAGGTCGTACACAGCAGAAATCATCAATCTTGTTGAGGCAGTGCAGGACGAGGAGAAAAAAGAACAGTACAAAGAGGTGTTCAGTATAGCACTGGGAGACACGGTGCTGCTGATCTCCAAGTCAACGGGAATCCGTGAGAGCCACAGGATTGTGAAATTCTATGAATACCCGTTGACGAAAGAAAAGAACAAGGTCGAATTGGCAAACACAAGACTGTCATTCGAGGAGGTTCAGAGAACCGAGCAAGAATTGTCATGAGGAGGTGAGAAAATTGGAAATCATTAGACACATCAAAGTGGATTTGTATGGAGACACACAGCATTTTGCAGTTGCAGCGAAACAGATGGATATGGGAACACGGTACATCGGAGTGACGCTCATGGAGGACGGTGTCGTGTATGAGATACCGGACAATGTGGAGGTCATTATCAACATGACCAAACCGGACAAGACACACGTTCACAACGATGGAGAAAAGTCCGGAAATGAGGCTCTCATTCCTCTCACAAGAGGCATGTTGCAGGTTCACGGAACAGCATTATGTGAGGTGCAGTTGTATCAAATGGTGCATTGCTGACGAGTGCGACGTTTGAGATGGAGATTTTTCCGTCACAGCGGATGAATCGGAAATCATTCACTCCGGAGAATATACAAGACTGGAGAACACCATTGCAGCAGCGAGAGAGGCTCTGCAAATCGCACAGGACACACAGAACACCATTGATGCAGCAGAGGCGGTCAGACAGGCACAGGAGCGGTTGAGAGAGGCTGCTGAAAAGGCAAGAGAAATCAAAGAGAGCCGGAGAGAGGATGACACCGCAAAGGCGATTGCAAAATGTGTCGAGGCGATGGAGGCAGCAATCAAGCAGACAAAGAAATGTCTGACAGCGACCGAGGAGGCAAACAAAATCATCATCAGTCAGTCCGGTCTTGATGCGATACTGGCAGCAGTCAAAGACTATTATGAACGCATCAGAGAACTTGAGACGGACATCAACATCAATGTGGATGGAGGAACACCAAAATCAACCGACCTCCTGCTTGTCAAGGGAGGAACACCGTTCACGACCGATTATGACAAGTATATCGCAGGAACGTCACACACAATTTGAGAAAGAGGTGAAAAAGAATGGCAACAGCAACAATCACTCTGAAAAAGGGAACGACCGCAGAGTGGACGGAGAGCAAGAGGGTTCTCGATGATGGAGAACTGGGTCTCGAAACCACGACAAGCGGTCACAGAATCATCCGAATCGGTAACGGTTCGACCGAGTTCATGAGCCTCCCTGTCGCATTTGACATCGAGGAGGTCAGAGAAATCAAGACCGGAATGGACAAAGATGCAAAAACGTACTATGACGACATGGTCAAAAAGGGAACGGAGTTGCTTGCAGAAATGAAAGCACTGGCAACGACTGTCGAACTGGAGGACGATGCGACACAAATCAAGTATCGAATGGGTATCTCAAACGGTACGTTGTATTTTGAGGAAATCACAAAGGAGGCAAGTGAATAATGGCAGCAGGTGACAGAATATTCATGGCGAAAGAATCCACGTCGCAGGAGATTCTTTCCAACACAAAGAAAATTATCGAGGACGCAAAAGCAAAACCGAAAAGATATGGAATGAGAATCAACCTCCTCGACAGCAATCCGGCAACCCGTGTCAAATATCTTTATGATGCGGTTGGAATGACACCCGCAGGAATGAATTTCGCAGGAGGCGGGTTCGATTATGGAGACTGGGGAGATATTTGGTTCGTAAAGAAAAACCGTCCGGTCATGGTAAGAACTGACGGAACGGTTGACTATGAACTGAATCATGAAAACCATGCTCTCAAGCTGAACGGAGGAGCATCGGACATCACAAAAACATCATACGGTGGAAATGCAATGTCCGAGATTCCTCTGATTTGGGTCAAGAGATGGACACAGAACAATTATCATTTTGTTGTGTTCTGTGAGGAGCAGTACGATGACACATACAAAGCATACGCACACACCGACGCAGACGGAAATGTCCTGCCCGTGACATATTTCCCGATGTACGAGGGTTCGGTTGTCAACAGCAGGATGCGTTCGCTCTCCGGTCTCACACCGACAGCGTCCATGACAGACGAGCAGGAGACGACCGCAGCAAAGCAGAACGGTGACAGATGGGATAAACAGTCATTTTCTGAAATCAACCTCATGCATGAAATGTGTACGATGATTACATGCAGCACCAACTCACAGGGCAAGTTTGGAAATGGAAACAGTCAGTCCGACAATTTCTTGCAGACCGGAACACTCAACGGAAAAGGACAGTTTTTCGGTTATACATCGACCACACAGGCAGTCAAAGTATTTTACTGCGAGAATTTCTTTGCGAACTACTGGAAACGTTTGAGAGGTCTGCTGCTTATCAACGGAGTTTATCATGTGAAAGCAGTTCCTCCGTACAACTCAACAGGTGCGGGGTACACAAACACAGGACTGACACCGTCCGGAACATCCGGAGGCTACTGTTCAAGAATGGAAATGGCATCCGACATCGGAAGAATCCCGACCGTTGCATCCGGAAGTGAGACCACATACGAATGTGATGGGTTATGGTTCAACAATACGATCGTTGCAGTTGCCCTGTTCGGTGGCTGCCGTGGCAGCGGGTCGAGGTGCGGTTTGTCGTACTGGGATGTGGGCACCCCTGCGACGCACGTGAACACGGACTTCGTGGCGAGCCTTTCTTGTAAACCGCCTGTTGCTGCTGCGTAAGCAGCGAGGGGGAACGGGGGAGATACTCCCCCGCAATAAAAAGGGAGGTTCGGAGGGTTTACCCTCCGAGGTGTCCGGTATGACAAGGATTTTCCACGATGATGGAAACGGGAGGCACATCCGACACAAACAGAAAAAATTGTGATAGAATCTCCGACATGACAAAAAGATGACCTTGACATGACAGGGGAATCGGTGTGCGTCCTTGCCCTGTTCGGTGGCAACCGTGGCAACGGGTCGAAGTGCGGTTTGTCGTACTGGAATGTGAACAACCCTGCGACGAACGTGAACACGAACATCGTGGCGAGCCAATCTTATCAAATTATGGAGCATTTAACCAAAAGCACACCTTTTTCCTACACCGCAGGGTGTTGAAATACACCTAACCAGTGGAAATGATACCGATGCAGGCAGGGTCGAGTAAGAATATCAGAAAGACCTTGAGGTGATAAGAAAGATGGGAAAGAAATCCGTCAATAACCTGCACAAGCCTATGTTAGAACATAGCAATGTTGAGCAAAAATTTCATAAAGCAGCAAAGGGCAAAACAGAACGTCCGGACGTTGCGGTGATATTAGAGCCGACCAACATTCAGAGACATGTCAAGAACGTCGTCGAGCAACTTGAGAACACTGCACCGGAGGGGTACGACGTACCGCATCCGGAAAAGGCATGGAAACCATCAAGACACGGGAAAGTTTGCATCAACGAGGGAACGAGCAGAAAAGTGAGAATGATTGAGAAACCTCGATACAATTATGAGCAGGTGATTCACCACATTGTCGTCTCTGCGTGTTATGACATTTTCATGAAAGGGATGTATGAGTTCTCGTGCGGGAGCGTTCCGAACAGGGGTGCTCATTATGGGAAAAAGTACATCGAGAGGTGGATTCAGCGAGACAAAAAGAACTGCAAATATGTTCTCAAGATGGATATTCGACACTTTTTCGAGAGTGTTGACCATGATGTCTTGAAAGCGTGGCTCAAGAAGAAAATCAGAGACGAGAGAATGTTGTACATCCTCGAACTGATAATTGACGGGAGCGAGGTCGGGTTGCCTTTAGGGTTTTACACATCGCAGTGGTTGTCAAATTTCATGTTGCAGCCTCTCGACCATTTCATCAAAGAACAGTTGAAAGCGGTGCATTATATCCGGTATATGGATGATATGGTGGTGTTCGGAAAGAACAAAAAGGAACTCCACAGGATGCAGCAGGAGATTGAGAGATTCTTGAGAGAAAAGTTCAACTTGCAGATGAAAGGAAACTGGCAGGTGTTCCGGTTCGATTACACAGAGAAAAAGACCGGAAAGAGAAAAGGGAGACCACTCGATTTCATGGGATTCCAGTTCTATCACGACAAGACGATTCTGCGGGAAAGCATCATGTTGAGTTGCACACGGAAAGTCAACCGTGTAGCAAAGAAAGAGAAAATCACATGGTACGATGCGACCGCAATTCTGTCATACATGGGTTACTTGAGCAATACAGACACATACGACATGTACCTGCAAAGGGTCAAGCCTTATGTGAATGTTAAGAAATTAAAGAAAATAGTTAGCAAACATTCAAAGAGAAAGGAGCGAGAAAAACATGAAAGAATGGAGAGAAGTGTTCGGAACGGAGGCAGAACAGCCGGAGGAGTTCGACACAACAGCATCACCGACAACGGTATATCAGAGACGCAATATCAAGAAAGCAACGAAAGAGGATGCAGACGGAAAGAAAATCACCGGATGGCAGCGAGAGGAGCGTGAGATGTCACGGGAGGAATATGACAGATTGACGCTCATGCAGGAGGTTGTTGCATCCAACACAACAGGAATCGTTGAATCCGTGACACAGTTTCAGAAAGATGCAGTCATCGACGAATACACACAACAGTTGATTGAGGAGGGTTGATTTAATATGAAAATACTTGTCGAAAGTCTGAAAAGAATGTACAAGAAAGGCACTCTCACCAAGGAACAGATCGCAGAGCGTGTCACAAAAGGAAGTATTTCAGCGGAGGAATATGAATACATCACGGGAGAAAAATATTCCGGTGGTGAAGTAAAATGACACCGCTTGAAATAATATCACGGTTGTGCGAGATAACGGAGGAGTTGTCCGGAATCGTGAAAAAGCAGCAAGAAATGATTGAACGCTCAAAAGTGGAGGAGGGGGTCAAAGAGGAACTCCGGAACATGGTCAATGAGGCAGACGGGAAACTGGATGTCCTTGAGTACCACATGAGACGATACTGCGACACCGACGACGTGGGAGCGTTCGGAAAGGAGCAGCCGAGTGACGATTGAACTCTCATTGTTGTTGAGCGGGATTTCCGTCGCATTTGCAATCTTTTTCGGGATTTCCAATAAAAAGCGGAATGACAAAAAGGATGCAGAGCAGGAGACGGAGGAACGTGCGACAGCGAACACACTCATGATGACAAAACTGGAGAACATTGCCGACGATGTCAAAGACATCAAACGTGACTACAAAGAGACACGGGCAGAGGTGCAGGATTTACACGACAGGGTTCTCATAGTTGAGCAGTCATTGAAATCGTATCACAAGAGACTGGACGGGATGAATTTGAACATTAAGACCGACCAATAACAGGAGGGCGGGAACAGGCAAGAATCAACCACATAAAGGAGGCAACAAGTGAACAAAAGCAGGATGACGAACGCAGAGCGTCGCATGTATTTCCGGCATAAAAGAAAATTGTACCGGATAGAACAGCGGGCAGCAAAGCGGAAAAACAAAGTCTCCGGTCAGTTCATGAATCGTGTTGTTATCTGTATGATTCTTGCAGCATTTATCTACACAGTTGTGGCGATTATAGTGTTTGTGAGAGTGGGTGCTGAACCATCAACATTGACAGAGAATGTATTTCGATTCCTGTCAGTGGAGGGCGGTGCGATGGCACTCATTAAGTCAGTAAAGACGGTTACAAAGAAAGATACAGGAAAACAGCACGAGAACGAACCGGATGACATCAATGCAGACAATAATGAGGAGGTGCAGGGATGAAATTCATCGTTGAAAATTGGTTTGTTATCGTGGCAATAGCAGCAGTGGGAGGCTCTATCGGGTACGCAATTTATTCTTTTGTGAAAATGCCATCTGATAAGCAGTTGAACAAGGTCAGAGAGTGGCTCTTGTATGCGGTGACAAAAGCAGAAAAGGAACTGGGAGCAGGAACAGGAAAACTCAAACTCCGGTATGTGTACGACATGTTTGTGGCAAGGTTTGAGTGGCTTGCAAAGGTCATCACATTCGACATGTTCAGCATGATGGTGGACGAGGCTCTTGAGCAAATGAGAACGATGCTTGACAGCAATGAGGCGGTGCAGAAACTCATTGCGAACGAGGCAGGTGAGGGCAGTGAGTGAAATTGAGATTTTCATGTCACAGCACTGGAGCACGATGGTGACGGTGTACATCATCGGGGCAGCAGTTACATTCGTTTTGACGTTTGTTATTTTTTGGATGCTTGAAAGGCAGTCCGAAAAAGAGGAGCGGGAAAAAGAGTTGTTTCCGGAATACTACGAGGAACAGGAAACGGAACAGGACAGAATCATGGTCAAACTGACATTTTTCATTTTGTCGGTATTGGTGGCGGTGATATGGATAGGAGTTCCGTTCATACTGGCTTTTATATTCATTATGTCAGTGATAGATGATTCCGGAGATAAGAAACAAAAGGAGGAAAAGAAATGATTTCAAATTGCGGACACGACGAGAGAGGAAAATATTCCGGAGGAAAAGCCGGAGATCAGACGGGAACAGAGTGGCAGGTTATAAACTGGTATAACAGACCGTGGAAATGCGTTCTCCGTCATCCGGATGCAGCAACGAGAAAACTCATTGCACAGATGGCAAAGGCAGCAGCAGTCAACAATATGGTCGGATATTGTCAGTCGCACAGGGGAACATTTTGGACGAACCTTGCGGATTCAAATTTCGACCCTGCTCAAATCACAGTTCCGTGCGAGGCTGACTGTTCGTCCGGTGTTGCTGCAATCGTAAAAGGTGCAGGATATAGACTGAAAAATGAGAAACTGAAAAATGTGAGCACTGCATGTTATACCGGAAACCTGCGGGCAGCACTCAAGGCAGCAGGATTCGAGGTGCTGACAGATAAAAAATATCTGACATCAGATGCGTATTTGCTTGAGGGCGACATTCTGTTGAACGATGGTGCTCATGTGGCGACGAACCTCACCAATGGAGCAAAGACATCTGGAGGAGGTGCATCGCAGACAGTTCCAATCAATAGCAACGTGAAACTGGAGACCGCAAAAGGGTTCAACAAGAGCCTTGCAGGAACGTACAAGGTAACGGGAGCAGGAGCGTTGAATCTACGGTCGGGAGCAGGAACAGGAAAAGACAAGAAGTCTTGACGACAATGCAGAGCGGAGAGACGTGTCAGTGTTATGGATATTACACGGATGTGTCCGGAGTGAAGTGGTTGTATGTAGCATATAAAAACGTGGTGGGATTTGCGTCGAGCAATATCTCAAAAAGTAGCAGAGGAGGGCGAAAACATGTTATACTATTTAGGCAAAGGAACGGAGTTCAAAAAAGAGGACTGCAAGGAATACAAGACAATCGAGGGAGCGTTGAAAGCAGCAGCAAAAAACGAGGAACTGGTTGTGTGGGATGAAAACGGAAACGTCATCGGCTCACTCACGGACAATGTTCCGGAGGGAGCACTGGAGACAAATCCCGACGGTAGCGTGAACACCTACAATGCAGACGGGAACAAGGTCGGCACGATGACCGCAGAGGAACTCAAAGCAGCAACAACCCTCACCGATGAAAAGGATGCAGAGAGACAGCAGGCAACGCAGGAGCGTCCACAGACGACGAAAACGGAGGCACTGGAGGAAATACACCAGTAGAACCGGAAAACGGGCAGAATGGGGCAAATAGCGAGCAGGAGAACGGACAGCAGACCTCCGGTGATGGAGACGATGCAGCAGGGCAGGAGACATCCGGAGACGATGAAAGAAAAACAGAGGAACAGGTGTCCGATTCTGACACAATCTATCCGGAAAAGACCACAAGAGCGATCGTTGATTGTGATGGTGCTCTGAATCTCCGTCGTTCTGCATCATGGGGCAATGAAAGCATCTGCGGACGTGCAGTGAGAGGACAGTCGTATTATATCAAGGCAATTCACACAGTAGAGGGAAAGAAAATGCTTGAGACTATCGACGGAATTTTCCTGTCCGGTCAGCAGGAGCATGTTCGCATCATTGAGGTGTAAGTTCCGGACGGGTGTGTTATAATAAAACAACGGGAGAACTCTCCGAGGAGTTTGAGTAACACACGGGTAACTGACAAAATCCTTGAAAAGCCTTATTTTTCAAGGGTCGGAATTATCAAAGAGATAATTATCTCGCAAGAGAATTACAATTCAAAGAGATTACAAACCTCAGAACTTCGGTTCTGGGGTTTTTCTTTACCCTTAAATCTTGATGAAATGTCTAGAAATGTGGTGAAACTTATTCGGTTTGCAACAAAGAAATCTATTCCCATCTTCTGTATGAAGAAGATATTCACAATCAGGACAACAGAAGACGTTTATGGCAAAGCAAAATTGTAGAGAAGAAATCAACAGAATTAATAAAAAGACGAATATCAAAGTTGCCTGTATGAAAAGGGAACTGAAGTTTTGGCAAATCATTTCGGTAGGAACAGTGGTAATGGGAATGTTGCTTGGATGGATGTTGTGAAGTTAAGATAGTTCTTATCAAGGGCGAAAGAAGATGCATGCTAGAAAGAATCTTTTGGGGAAGCCGACAACTCCCGATTTACTTAACGATAGATTTGTAAATGGGATAAATGCTTGATTTTAGCGGCCGCACCATAATGGTGACATGCGTTATTGAGATGTTGCTTGAAGTTGTTCTAGTAATTTGTGATACTAAGGTTACATCTGCAGATGAACTGATTATGAAAGGAGTAGATTTAATATGGTCGAATTTGGCGAACAACTAAGAAGAGCGAGAGAAGAAAAGGGAATGACCCAACAGTCTCTTGCCGAGCAATTATATGTAACTAGACAGGCGGTATCAAGGTGGGAATGTGGGGATCGTTACCCTGATTTACTTACTACTAAAAAAATATCGCAGATTCTGGAAGTGAGTCTTGACGACCTGTTATCTGGAAAAGAAATGGAAAAAGTAGTAGAACGTAACCCTGTTATTGAAAAGAAAAGCGTCAATAACATAATGATAGCTCTTTATGCGTTTGTGGTAATTTCATTTTTTATCACTATTGTGGACATTATAATTAGATTCCCGTTGCAATCAGAGATGATTGATTATAATGATATTCAAGCGATTGTAATAAATGTATTGGCATTGCTTATTCAGATTTTTTTCTTTGCGTATGGTTTTGTTAATGCTATACGAGGAATGCTATCACCAAAAAGGATGGGTGCCGTAATTGTTGCATTTTTTGCTGCGACCTGTATTACTGGAACTGGAAATATGGTAATTAATTCAAATGTTCAGATTGTTTTATGGTGGATTGTTTTAATTATCCCGAATATAGTTGGTGCTGTAGCAACATTCGCTTATTTTGTTTCGGGTAAGAAAAGTAAGATATATTCTATAATGATTTATTTGGTTACGATTTGGGGAATGTTCCGCATCATTTATTCAAATTATAATCTTATAGTTCATGCAAATCAGTATCTGTCTATGAATAGCACGGTTAGACTTGTACTTGAGATAGCAATACATTGTCTAGTAATATATCAAACGTATGTATTATGGATTAAACGCCAAAATGCAATAGATATAAGTTGATAGAAGAGTATATGTTCGGATAGTTTAGAGTTCTGACATCGGTTATAGATAAGTTAAAGAGATATGTGCATATCATCAGCCGTGTGAAGTCAGAGAATGAAAAGGGCTATTACATCGTGGATGCAATCAATGAGGCCATCAATGTCGGCGTGAAGATTTCCTTCTATTATTCTGAACTTAATGGTAAGAAGAAGGAAGTGCTCAGGAACGATGTGAAACTATATACAGTCAGTCCATTTGATCTGATCTGGGATGGCGACTATTACTATCTGACCGGTTACTGTGATGAGAGAGAGTTTGTTCGTACATATAGAGTAGACCAAATCAAGAAACAGCTGGAGCTGCTGACTGAGAAGGCTGTTAAGAAGCCGAAGGGATATAACGTATCTAAATATACGGCAGAGGTCTCCCGTATGTTCTCTACAGATGAAGCGGTTGACGTGACCTTGCTCTGTGACAACTGTTGTATGAACGATGTGGTAGGTATGAAGGCTGTTGCAAAATAGAGTAATCATTTTGAACTGCTCCCCGTCAAGTAGACAATTGAAAAAATATAAATTTTTCCTGCCAGTAGAAATTATCTGCTGGCAGTTTTATGCAGCTTGCAAGTAAATTTTGTGTTTTTCCATTGGTGTTAAAATTCCGAGATTCCTTTGCAAGCGTTTATTGTTGTAGTAATCTATATAATCTTCGTATCATTTTTATCGAGAGTACCT